>ENA-UPSY01000042-UPSY01000042.1-human-gut-metagenome-genome-assembly--contig:-NODE-42-length-121640-cov-22.260754_pt1 | contig 121640 bp, 133 predicted proteins | sample MGYA00250044_ERZ773365 | MGnify/ENA primary metagenome ERZ773365 (study PRJEB29103, sample SAMN06111932) | human gut metagenome | biome: human gut; feature: ankylosing spondylitis patient; material... | reverse complement strand
GATTTGGTGTACATTATACCTGTATTAAAGTCATCATTCTGCCGCAGTATCTGCGGAACGTCATCATCCAGACTCCCAAGGGAGCCAAGTCAACAATCTGATTTCTGTAATCAAGACACTTATCTCTTCACGAGGTAGGTGTCTTTTTATATATTCCATCATTCGTCAGTATTAGGATTTCGAGTTTGAAGTTGTAATACCGACGAAATCAATTAAAATGTTATAAGGAGGATTTCAAAATGAGTTTCACGCATCTTCACTGCCACGGTCAGTATTCGTTACTGGACGGGCACTGCCGTTACAACAAGCTCGCTGCGAAGGCAAAAGAGCTTGGTCAGACGGCACTGGCCATCACCGAGCATGGCTACATGTTCGGCGCTGTCGAGTTCTACAACGCCTGTAAGGATGTCGGCATCAAGCCCATCATCGGCTGCGAACTCTACACGGCACCGACCACCATCTATGAGAAGTCGGCAGCCACAAAGTCATGCGGGCACATCGTCCTGCTGTCTAAGACCACCGCCGGCTATCACAACCTGCTCAAGCTGGCCAGCATCGCTGCGACCGACGGCCTGTATTACAAGCCGCGCATCGACATGGACCTTCTCAAGAAGTACCACGAAGGCATCATTTGCCTCTCTGCTTGCCTGCAGGGGGATATCCCCGCTAAGCTGCTCGCAGGAGACAAAGAGGGCGCTTATGCGAAAGCACAGGAGCTCAAAGATATCTTTGGTGAGGACTTCTACATCGAGCTGCAGTATCACGGCTTGGAAGACCAGAAAAAGGTCCTCTTCCCGCTGATTCAGCTCGCGAAGGCCCTCGACATTCAGCTCGTCGCCACAAACGACGTTCACTATGTCGAGAAGAAGGACGCCTTTGCTCAGCGCGTTCTGATGTGCATGAGCATGGGGAAGACCGTGACAGATGAAACGGCTCTCGGCTATGGCAACCCCGACCACTGGTATCTCAAGTCCGAAGATGAGATGACCGAGATTTTCGGCTCCATCGCACCGGAGGCACTGGCCAACACGCAGGTCATCGCGGATAAGTGCAACGTGGAAATCGAGCTTGTTGAACAGGGCGGCTACAAGCTGCCGACGTTCCCTCTGCCGGAAGGCTGGAAGTCAAACAAGGAGTATTTCCGCACGCTCTGCACCGCCGGCCTGAAGCGCCGCTATGGCAACAGGTGGGAGAAGTACCTGCCTCGACTGGAAATGGAGATGGGAGTCATCGAAAAGATGGGCTTCGTCGACTATTTCCTCATCGTGTTCGATATCATTGCCTTCGCAAAGAAGAACGGCATCAGTATCGGACCCGGTCGCGGCAGCGCCGTCGGCAGCAGCGTCTCCTATTGCCTCGGTATTACCGAGCTGGAGCCGACTCAGTACGGTCTTCTGTTTGAGCGTTTCCTCAATCCCGAGCGTGTGACGATGCCGGATATCGACATCGACGTCGACCCGAATGGCCGCGAGGCAGTCATCGCCCATATCGCTGAGCGATTCGGCGCGGACCATATCTCGCAAATCAATACGGTCGGCACGCTGGCGGCTCGCAGTGCTATCCAGAACGTCGGAAAGGCCCTTGGCTTTGACAGTTCGTTCTATACGAACATCAGCAAGCAGATTCCGCAGGGCGTGTCCCTGCGCGAGGCGCTCGACTCGAACCAGACGCTGAAAAAGCGCTACAAGACAGAAGAGAGCGTCAAGAAGCTGCTCGATGTCGCTATGAGTGTTGAGGGACTCCCGCGCAACACGTCGACGCACGCCGCCGGCATTGTGATTGCTCCGGGTCCTCTGAGCGACTACGTCCCCGTCCGTATGACGGAAGGTCGCCTGGTCTCTCAGTTCGACATGGGCTCTCTGGAAGCTACCGGTATGCTGAAAGTGGACCTTCTTGGGCTGCAGACACTTACGGTGCTCGAAGACTGCAAGGAAAGCGTCAACGGCGAGCGCCGAGAACTGGGCCTTGCGCCTATCGTTCTCGGCAAGCTGCAGATGAACGACCCTCGCGTCTTCGAGATGCTCAGCCGCGGCGATACGACTGGTGTTTTCCAGCTCGAATCGGATGGCATGCGCAGTACGCTTCGTAACCTGCAGCCGACGTGTCTTGACGACCTTATCGCTGTCATCGCACTGTACCGCCCGGGTCCGATGGACTCCATCCAGACCTTCGTTGAGAACAAGCATCATCCGGAAAAGATGACCTATCTCCACCCGAAACTGGAGCCTATCCTCGGTTACACATACTCCTGTATCGTGTACCAGGAACAGGTCATGGCCATCGTCCGTGAGCTCGCTGGTTATAGCTATGGCCGCGCAGACCTCGTCCGCCGCGCCATGGCAAAGAAAAAGAAGGAAAAGATGGAGAAGGAGCGCGAAATCTTCATCAACGGTAAGTTGAATGAAGACGGCTCTATCGACGTTCCCGGCTGTGTCCGAAACGGCGTGCCCAGGGAAACAGCAGAAGCTCTGTGGGAGCAGATGGCATCGTTCGCATCCTATGCGTTCAATAAGAGCCACGCTGCTGCTTATGCCGTTGTGGCTTATCAGACCGCATTCCTGCGTTGCTATTACCCGCGTGAATTTATGGCAGCTCTGATGAGCAACGCCGCTTCGGAAGGTAATACCAAGAACCTGCTGAAGTATATCAGCGACTGCGATACCGCAGGCATCAAGGTTTTACCGCCGGACGTCAACATCAGCCAGGTGAACTTCTCCGTGGAAGAGAACGGTATCCGCTTCGGCCTGCTCGCCATCAAGAACACCGGTAAGGCTGTTCTGAACGAGCTGACGATGGAGCGCCACAGCCGCGGCCCGTACAAGGACCTCAAGGACCTGATGGAACGCACCGTCGCCTCCTGCAATAAGAAGACGATTGAAGCGCTCATCATGTCCGGTGCTATGGACTACTGCGAACAGACTCGTTCGCAGATGCTCGAAGCTCTGCCGAAGTTCATCAAGCTGACTTCTGCCGCACGTAAGAAAAACGTGGAGGAGCAGATTTCTATGGAGGATATGTTCTTCTCCGGCAACGCTGAGGACAATACGCCGCAGGTCAATCACTTCCTTGAAAATGCTGAGTATCCGGATGTTCCGGAGTTCTCGAAGAAAGAACTTCTCAAGATGGAGATGGACTCGACTGGTATGTATATCAGCGGTCACCCCATTGACGAATACAAGCAGGAAGTGGAAGGGAAGACCACACACAAGCTCATTGACCTCTGCGATGATGAAGACGGCAACCCGTCAAACGTCGAAGATGGAAAACAGGTCCGTGTCGCGGGCGTCATCACGCAGAAGCGTGACTTGACGACGAAATCTCATAAGCAGATGTGCTTTATGACGATTGAAGACCGTACCGGCAAGCTGGATGTCACCGTTTTCCCGCAGGCCTACGAGGCCTATGGTCCCAAGCTCAAGGAAGGCGTGGCTCTCATCGTTATCGGCAACGTTGAACACAGCGACTTCGGCTGCAAGGTCATATGCAACTCCATCCAGTTCCTCGAACCGGAACCGGAAGTGCAGGCGTGCACGCCGTCCGAAAACGCATAACACATCCCAAGGAGGTGGCGAAAGCCACCTCCTTTTTCTTACTACAAAATCAAATTTCAGGAGGATTCTATCATGAGTCAGTTCGTACAGGTCATTACCAGACAGGAGCTCTTGGAGGAAGCAAAGAAGACGAAGTTCTATTTCTTCATCAAGGGCATTGTCGAAAGCTGCCAGGACTGCAGCGCTGACAAGACCGTTCTGCGTGTCAATGAACTCGCAGCCATTTCGCGCGGCACCGACTCTTACGGCACCATCTCGAAAATCTGCATGGAGAAGGGGAAAATGATTTCCACCATCACCGTGTCGGATAAGAAGGCAACAGAGGAATTTATCAATGCCAATGATGCCGCGAGATATCTGTCCGCCCGATTCACCGCAGACCATATGCTGCTCAACGATTTCGTCCGCGCGTTCACCATCACCGGCAAGCTGAACGATGTGGAATACATCATTCACGACCTGCGCGCCAGCCTTAAAGAGTGATGGCGCGCGAGCTTCTCAAAAATAAAACAAAAGGAGGATTTCAAAATGTATCTCAGCAAAAAGCAAATTGCCAGCAACCTCGCCGTCGTAAAGACATCTTTCGTCAACAACCAGAAGGTCGTCACACTCATGCGTTCCGCGCGTGGACACGACCTTCTCGAAGGCATCACCTATGATGAAAAAGTCGCAACTGTCCAACTCAGCACCGCCATCCAGAACATTCTCGAATATGGATTCTGGAACATGTGGGATTTCGCGAGACCCAGCGGCGTCATTTCCCTCAAGGTTCTGAGTCAGGTGGATACGGCATCCTTCCTGTCGACAGAAAACGACAGCATCTATGTCGCGGTAAGCGATATGGACGTCTGCCACTTTCTGTACGATATGCCGGAAGATACACCGACGCTTCTCATCTTTCCATCCAGCGGTATGAAGGTCTTGAAAAAGCCCTATACCGCCACCGAAATCATCGAGAAGCAGAAAGGTGACATCATCTCTGGCGTCGTCCGCATCAACCTGCAGGACGCCATTAACGGAGAGTTTGATGACTTCCTCGACCTCATTTCTAACAAGCTCGTCGACAGCCCGTGTCTCGTCGGCAGCACGTACGAAATCGTGGGCGTCGAACCGGAGAACTATATCCTCGTTAAGGTGACAGGGCATACGTCGATGCTCGACCTCGACGATGACATTCTTCTGGAAGAAGGTGCACTCGATGAGTAATCCTGCGCGCAAAACACCCGAGCGCATCGCAGAGCTCATCTGCGGAGGCGGGGAGTGCATCTGCGGATATCCGTGCGGCCACACGAATAAGCCGGCAGCGGAGAATCTGCCTCCTCTTCTCGGCGTCAGCACCACGTGCCCTCTGGCTCACCACAACGTACAGCCGGACGCAAGACCGTGGAACACTCTGACCGGCAAAGAACGTGCAGAGCGTTCTTCCACCGTCGACGACTGTTGGCGCTACTGCGATTCCTGCCCTCACAGCGACCACATGATACAGCGTGGAAAGGAAGTCATTCACTTGAAGGACTTCGATACCGTCTGCATTGACTGCCCAGTGTGGCAGGAGATGGACACACTGTACGAACAGCAGGCAGAAGCGGCACTCTCGTAGGAGGCTTGGCAATTCATTTGAACTTAAGGCGCTGCACCCCAAATTAGGGGTGCAGCGCCTTCCTTTTTATGTTATTATAAGGGAAAGAGGCGGCAAGAAGCCCGCTCTTCCATGAGCCAGAGCGCCCGCACGAGAAGGAGACACAGCCCATGCAAAAAAGACGCCCGCAGAGAAACCGCCCCATTCCGGCGGCGCAGAATAAGGGCAGTCACAAGCACCTCGAAATCTTCATGCGGCTCTGCCGCAAGCACGGCATCTCCTGGGGCACGGCATCAGAGGAAGAAAAGTCCATCGTCGAGCAGCTCCTCAAGAGGGAGTACAACCAGTACCTTCTTGAGAAATACGGCACGACGGAACGGTAGAACCGCTCTTCCATTCTTTTTCAGCGCTGCCTTTTTCGCACCTCCTTTGTCCACCATCTCTTTCTGCCAACATAACCCTCAATGATAGAATATCGAGCGACACCATCCCGGTGGCGCTCTTCTTTTTTTGTCCAAATCCGCCCAAGGCGCTTGTATCTGACGCTAAATAACGGTATAATGACGTAGATTTAAGAATGAAAAGGATGGTGACACGACTTTGCTCAAAGATATCGACCACGACAGCATCGGATATCGTATCCGGACCGCCCGGAAAAGCAAGGAATTAACGCAGAAAGAACTGTCTGCCCAGGTGGGCGTCGGGCCAAATTATCTTGCAACTGTTGAACGCGGAACGAAGACTGCATCCGAGGTGCTTCTCAAGCGCATCGCACTTGCCACGGACGTCACACTCAACTGGCTCGTCACCGGTGAAGGGGAGAAACCGACGATACTTCCCGGAGCAGTGCTTAGTGAGAAAGAACTCCGCGAAATCATTACTGAGCGGGCCTTTGGTATGTCCGTTGAGGAAGCCATCCAGAGAGGGAAGGTGTGCTGCGTCGAAGGGGAGACCCTACAGGAGAAGTATTGCCTCCTTACACAAGGACGATTCACACAGAGGTTCTTCTCTTTCCAAGGATGCCGGAGAATGCCTGTGAGCGAGCTCGACGCCGTGTTCCGCGACTTTGTCGCAGAGGTGGCGTTTTCGAACGAAATCACCGCAGAGCGCACGAGCCACACGTTCGTCCTGACGTCAGAGAGCATGATGCACCATCTCTGTGAGCCGCCACGGCTCCTCAACGCGAACACATTCCTTCTTTTCATCGACCCGGAGAAAAAGGAAGTCATGCAGGAGAAAGCCATCGCGGGACACCAGTCGCCAAAGATGTGGTGGCGTGTGCAGAGAGCGATAGAAGCCGAGAAAGACGAGAAGAGCGGCACCCCTTGAGGTGCCGCTCTTTTTTCATCATCGCAGGGGAGGACCGTCAGTTGCCCTTCCCTGCCTTTTGCGCGAGCCGCTTCTCATAGCAGTCCTTGCAGAGAGTTCGCCACCAGCCGAGGTCCTTACGGATGGATGCCCCATCTGTGCTTCCACACTTTTCGCAGACGGCGCTGCTCTTCGCTTCGTAGACACGGACGATTTGCGCCACATCGCGCCAGAGGAGCTCCTTGCGCTCATCCCGCGGCGCTCCGTTCTCGGGCTCTAAGCGCAGGTTCTGACCGCCAGGAAGGTCTATGGCAGCGCTTCCGCCCTGAGCACCTTCAAAGGTGTAGTAGAAGCGAAGCGTCGCATATTTCTCTTTGAGCTGCGTAGGGATGAGGTCGACCGGAAGGCCGTCTTCGGCATATCGCTTCGAGATAGCCTGACACATGTCGTGAATCAGGCCGTACCAGCCGTCATCACAGTCGCAGCCATAACGGCGGTACAGATTCTCTTCACCGTCGACCTTGTTTGTCACCATAAAGGGGAAGTCAGCCTGCAACTGCTGCTCTAACTTTTCGTTCACGCAATACCTCCAATTCGTTCTATCGGGCGCTGATGCAGAGCGCCTCAATCGGGATGGGCGTGGTAGGGGAAGAGCGGGGATAAGAAGCGCCCCAAACACATTTCTAAAACCAACGATAACTCTTTCGTCAGTATTAGAGGTTTCGAGGTCAAACCTTTAATACTGACGAAAACGCAGAGTCAAATATAAAACGTCTCCAACGTGTCGAGATTCAGACAGCCCAGGCGTCCGCCATCGTAGCAGCAACCGCAGTCGATGGCGATTTTGCTCTTGTGAAAGATGATGTCATCCGTCGGCGGCTCGCCGAGCATCTTGTGAATCTCCCTCGTTGGGGTATGTCCGAAGACCAGATAGCGGTCGGGGTAGAACTCCTGCTCAAGGAACGAGCGCCCGAAGATAAAATCTCGCAACTGATACTCGCAGATGTCCTTGCGCGCCTCAAAGTGATTGAGGCCTGCGTGTGTCAGAAGGAAAGAGCGGCCTGAGGTCTCCACCTCGGCGTAAAGGTCCATATTGCAGATGCAGTTGAACACCGCTCTTTTCTCCTTTGCCGTAAGCTTGTGAAGCTCCGCCATCGTCGCGCCGCCACCGTTGAGTATCCATTCATCCAGCGTCGCCATCTGAAGCTCCGTCAGGTCGTCTATGCTGTCTTTGGTTATCTCTTTCAAGACCCAGCTCAGACACATCGCAGCCATGTATTCGTGATTCCCGAACAGCGCATGGATGTTGTCTCTTTTCCTGATGTCCAGAAGTATCTTGCAGCTTCCGGGGCCTCTGTCTATGAGGTCGCCCAAAAGGTAGAGCTCGTTCTCTCCATCATTGAGAGCCAGCCTTTTCACAAGCTCCTGATATTTGTCCCACTGCCCATGCAGGTCCGATGCCGCGTAAATCATATATCCGCACCTCTTCTTTCTCGTACTTGTGTTTCCACTACCTACTTATCTCTTGAGGGACGCAAAATCGGACATCGTTTCTGCACGGTCATAGATGCGGCGCACCATCTCATCGAGGCAAGCCGTCACTTCCTCCTTCGTCTGGGGCAGGGGCTGGGTCAAGGACTGGCCGTCAAAGAAGGGGATACCACGGATATGTTCACTGCCATCCGAGGCCGTATAGACTTCATAGTAGCTCTCCAGGAAGAGACGTTCTCTGTTCCGGATGAGCCAGCTCTTCCACGACTGACCCATCTCGGGCGCGGCGGGAGTTCCGTGCGTCTCGATGAAGTCAGCGAAGAGCGGCAGGAAGTCGTGCACGCGCGGAGAGGTACCTTTCGCTCCGTTGAATGGGGCCGCCGGGCACGGGCTGAAATTCGCGACGGAGTGGGTAAGAGCGGCAAACTCTTTCAGCTTAGGATAAGACGCCACCGTGCCGTCGACGACTTTGCGAATCGCCGGGTACTCGTTCGAGAAATACTTCTCCTCAAACGACGGATTCCTGTCCTTGCCCTTACCAAAGCCCATCTTCCCGCCGGAAATCCGCGGGGTAAAATATCCCACGTAGTCCGGGAACGTATAGTAGCGGCGGCTGCAGGGGTACACATTCTCGTGTACCTCGACGATGACGGCGCAGGCAAGCACGCTCCAGAACGAACTGACGACATCGAAATGCCGCTCTTCCTGCCAGCCGAGCTTCTCATAGAGCTCCCGGTTATACTGTGCATCCTCCAACTGCCCGGCGATACGGTCGGGGACCTCCACCTCATTGATACCATGCAGGAACCACTCAAGGATAAGTGCCACCGAGTCGTCCTTATTGCGAAGCGGCACGTCCAGCTTCCTATCTCTCAGATACGGTCTCATTGCCTCTGTCATTTCTCTTGTCTCCTTTTTTTTCTTTTGATGGAGCACGCTATCTCTTGCCCGCAGTATACCATACGGCGTGCGCGTCCGCAATCGGGGAGCGCCTATGCGAGCCAAAAGAAAGGGTGCCGGGACGGTTGCGAAAAATACTGTCCCTAATATTAAACAAGAAACAGCGAAGCGCGCATTCACCGGTTGCAATTATAGCCTCATTAACGGTATAATATCATCATTATCAGAATGATTTTGAAGGTGGTGGTCGTGTGAAGCCGGATAAAGAGCGGCGTTTTCTCAATATGCTCCAGGAGCCGAAGTGCATCGACAAGCTCTGGCAACACCAGGAGGATTGACTTGATGCCATCCAGCGCCAGAGGCGCGGGGAAATCCCATTAGAAAACAGGAATCACCCGCTTTTTCGCCTTTTCACCAGTTGCTTTTGTGTTCTGATAGCGGTATAATTTCGTTAAAAAAAGAATGTAAAGGGAGTTGACGAAGTTTGAGCCGCTATCTGCCGCTTCTTTCCGGCATCGCCATCGGCGTATTGCTCGCCGTCGCATGCCATACGGACTACAAAAAGAGAATCATCCCGAACGCCATCCCTATCCTCATCCTCGCCGCAGGATTTTTCACCTCAGGTTCTTTTTTGATGAAGTTCGTCAATCTCGCGGCAATGGTGCTCATCATTGTCGTTGCCGAAAAGGCGCTCCATCAGCACAGCGGCGGCGGGGATATCAAGCTGTACCTCGCACTCAGCTTTGCGCTCGGGCTTTTATCTCTTGGCATCGTCCTGATGGAGACCATTCTGATTTACGCCATCTACCATGTGCTGACGAAGAAAGGGAAACTCAAGGGCTGCCGGTTCCCGGTCGCCTGCTTCGTTTTCCCGTCCTACTGCATTTACTTCCTCACATCGACCATTCTGCTGTGAAATGAGGTGCTCTCATGGGAATCATATCAGACTCCATTAACAAAAGGCGGAACCTGCGTTCCGATGACGGCGCAGTCACGCGCGCGGAACGTGCGGAGCATCACAACTACCAGGAGGAGCTGACCGCGTTCGGCTTCGTTTCTCCTCTCGTATTACCGAGCGACCGCTTACAGGAACTCAAAGGAGACATGACGCTGGACGAATTCGCCAACGCCTGCCACATCAAGACCCGCGAAGCGGAAATCCTCATCGAGAATCCCGAGATGGAGCCAACGACTCAGCAGCTTCTCACGACATCCTATGTGTTCGGCGTCTCCGTCCTCTGGCTCCTTGGCTATCACACGAGCAAGGAAAACGGCACGCGCCACTTCGACCGTGAGCTGCTCTCGCTCATCAGCCGCCGCAACGCGGCAGAGGACCAGGCGTACCGCATCAAGCAGAAAGACCGGTTCCGAAACCTGTTCATCACGAACATCTCAAAGCGGGTCTATCAGCTCAACCTTCAAATCTCGCAGACTGCGGCGCGCGCCGTGGCGACAGAGCACTATCCGCTCTCTTCCGGTGAGTTATACGGACTCAAAGGAACGCCTGTCTACGTTGAGTATGACAACGGAGAAGGGGAGTGGGGCCTTTGCCGCGGCGAGTCCATCGTGACCGAGAGCAAAGAGCTTCCCGTCGAGGAAAACGACTACACCTTCCGCGCATATATGCTGCCGAACACCAGGCCGGTGCTTGGCACCTGAGGAGGACACCACTTTGAACGAAAACGAAAATCTGCGGGCGCGACTGACAGAGCTGGCGCTTTGCGTTTCGACAGGCCAGCTCCACATGGAAGACATCGCGCGCAAGCTCTGTGAGCTCGCCGAGCTTCCGGAGGATTGCGAAGACCTTGTCTCCCACATCCGCAATCCGGAGAAGACGTGCGACACCTGCGCGCGGTACAAGCTGGACCTTGCCAGCGCCCCGAAAAGCTGGGCGACGTGCAGTGAAAAGCATGAGGTCGGAAAAGAGAATTGCCCCGACTATGCCAGCCGGTATCTCCCTTTCCCGCTGACGGTTCGAGAGCTCGTACTCACACACATGGATATCCCAGCAGACGGCAAGAAGGCCGAGCTCGTCAAGGTCCGCCTTGCGGGTGAAAGCGAGAAGACGCATCTTGGCTTTTTGCTCCACGATATCGGCTCTGACCTTTACGCAAATTACTGCAAGGAAACGGAAGTGCTGCGCATCGTGCAGTACAGCACGCCACCCATCTTCGTGCCGGCGCTCGGGCGCATCGTCTACGGCGCAGAGAGCTGGTGGGCGCGCATCCAAAGCGAGGCAGATTTTGCCGACATCACAGACGGAGACATCGAGAATCAGTGGTACGTGCAGGCATGGCATGAGATGTGCAGAAGAGCAGAGGAGGGAGAAGAATGAGTGCGGAATATTTCGTCTACACATTTCTTCCGGTCTTCTTCGGCTTTCTCTTTGGCTCCTGCATCGGGAGCGGATATCTCTGCTACATCATGCGGCGCAAAACAGGGGAGTCCTGGATGCGCGGGCGCTCCCACTGCGATAGCTGCGGGCACACGCTCCACCTTCTCGACCTCATCCCCGTCATCAGCTACCTCGCCTCCGGCGGTAGATGCCGCTACTGCAGGGCGAAGATTCCACCCATCTGCTGCATCACGGAGCTCACCTTCGGTGCGTGCATGGCGGTCTATATCTCGGAGCTCACGAAGTTGGCGCTGAAGCTCCCGCACAGCAATCTTTCGCTGTGGGCGGCATTTCTCATTCTGATTGCCTTTGCCGTCGTGCTCGTCATCCGCGTCGGACCACCGGAGCACGACATTGATGATGATTGAAAGGAGGGCCCATTTTGGCAAGTAAAGTTGTGACCTGCCGCATTGAACGGACAGGCATAAAAAGAAAACCGGACGTCGCCGGGCGGTACAATATTCCAAAAGTCGTTCGGGATAAGCTCCGCCTGCCGAACGACATCGCGTATGAATGCTGCATCATCCAAATGGGCGGTCAGCGATTCATCGGGTTCCTTCCTGACATCGACACGGAGCAGGAGCTTCGCCGAAAGATTTGCGCCTTCCTTCGCACCTACGAGACAACCATGGACGGCAAAGTCATCGCCTGCGTCTTCAACGGCACTAAAATCGACGGCCCGAGCGCCACGAATATGGCCGCAAAGCTCTACGCAGGCGGTAAGGACAAGCAGCTCGTCACAAGTACGAGTCAGGCGCTCGCCTGCGTCTATCAGGTGGCCATGGAAGGCAAGAAAGGGCAGCTTCCCAACATCGGCACGAATCAGGAGTTCCTGTACAGCTACAAAGTCAATGACGAGAGCGTGCTTCTGGTCCTATCGCCCGAAAAAGACGACTTCGCCGTGTCTGAAAGCATCCTAAAACTGACGGCGGAAGCCATCGGCAGCATCATCTCGTGCTATACCAGCAACGACGACGAACAAACTTAAATAGAAAAAGGAGGAATATCCCATGGACTTTCAGGAGTTCAAAGAAGACGTAAAAGAGTTCTTCACCAAGTACAAAAAGAAAATCATCCCCATCGCCGGCGGCGTTGTCGCCATTATCGTCCTCGCGGTCGTGCTGACGTCCGTTTTCTCTCACAGAGAAGAAAAGCGTATCCCGTTCGACGACATCCATGTCTACGACCGCCTGCAGTCGTACTCTTCATCCGAGGCCTTCAATGCGTATGACGTCGGCTCTCTCTACACGAAGTGCGGCGACGATGTCGCAGAGCTTCACTCCTACTACAACAAATGGCCGGAAGGCATCATGTCTCACAAGGTGACGGATGAAACGGCGGAGGAGAAGTGGACCATCGAGAGCACCAAACCTGCTCCGGCCCCGGAAGCAACGGATGATACAGCCAACACCGAAGACGGCTCTGCAGCACCGACGGAAGATGCCGAACCGGTCGAACCCACGGAAGAAACGCCCGCCGAGGCGGACACCACAGCCCCCGCGGATACCCCGGCAGAGGAGGCCAAAACGGACGATGCTAATACCGACGATACCGACGCCGACACGCCGAAGATGCCCGACCTGAGCGAGCTGCCCTTCGACATCACAAAAATCGACGAGGACGCCTACGGCTGGAAGCCTGAGTATGTCCTCTACAACGATGACTACTGCACGCTGATGGTGACGAAGTTCGTCGACCTGCCCGGCGTTGGTTTTGAGATGTACAGCACGCTCACGACCGGCGAAGTGCCTTCCGGCGCGAGCTTTGAGAGTACCATCCATCTCTCTCAGTATTGGGAGAAGGAGCACGATATCGTTAAAATCGACGCGCTGGAGAGCAACACGGTTTACGAAATCCACTCCATCATTGTGACCGACGATTGGGACGACGACGTCAACATCGTCTACATGGCGACGACCTCGACGCTCACCAAGCCCAGTGCAGACAATGCGAGCGAAATCGTCAACTGCGAGATGTCCGAAATCTTCGACCTCAGCTACAAAAAGGACATTAAAGTCGAAGCGCCCGACTACAGCGACATCGAGGACCCCATCCTTTAATCCGAAGCAGCATTACCGAGAAAATCCGGTAATGCTGCTTTTCTATTTTCACATGAAATCGCATCTAAAAACGCGCTCTCTGGTTGCACGAATGTTCCGATAATGGTATAATACCACCATAAAGAAAGCGAAAGGGGAAAGGAGAATTTCAACATGAAAACAATGCGGCAACACCTCAATCGGCTTGAGCGAAAGCTCTCAAAATACCCCGAAGAGAAGCGCCGGTTCACCTCGGGCAAAGGCTCCCGCCGCCCCGTTCTTGAGCTCGCTTCCGACATCGTGTTCGAGGAGTTCAGCGAGGACATCAATGAAGTCCAGAAGAAGTACGACGTCATCATCGAGTGGGAAGCACATTCGCTCTTTGAAGAGCGCATCCCTCTGATGAAGGTCACCATCTCTCCGGAGCATCCATTCTTCAAAGAGCACCTTGAAAAGGTCGGCAGCGGCTGGCATGCGATTGCTCCCACGAACAGTGTGGAAAAGGGAACGCCCATCGTCCGCCTTTACAGCAAGAGGGAAGATAAGCAGGACCGCACGGCACTGATTGCCTCCCGCTTCCAGGTGCAGTATGTCGGCTATCTCGATATGACGCTCGAAGACATCATCATGGAACGCCTGCAGTCCTACTGGAAAAAGATGGTCGAATCCCTCAAGGAAGCGAAGTCCATTGAAGAGGTCGAGACCACGCTCTACGCCGCAGCCGGCAGGGAAGAGTTTCTCCGCCTGATGACTCTGCGCGAGGGCCTCTTCGGAAGCGCCGCCCGCACAAACCACTTCTACACGAACTGCACGTCGAGCTGGGACAAGGAGAAGTGGGAACGCTCCATCTTCAACCTCGACTATGTCAGCAAAATCGCAAGCCTCCTGCCGACGGCGGAGCGCTATCTCGCAGAAGTCAGCAAAAAGGAGCCCACAAATGGGGCAGAGTAAATGCAAAATCATTGACAATCTCGATGACGTTGAGAAGAGAGAAAATATAACTCTCGAGGACCTCGACATCCAGTATCACACAGGCCGCGCCATTGTCAGCGGAACTGGAAGAGACCGCAAAGTCAGCTATCGGACCGGGTACGCCTGCACCATCGGCGACGTAAAAGACACCGTTTGGATGGAGCTCGCAGAAGAGACCGTCGAGCGAATCCTCAGCGCTGACTTTCTCGAAAGAACGGAGGCTTTCGTCCGGCGGACCGGACTCCCGACCGAGCGACGCTCAAACACCTCTGTCCATCAGGCGGCGCTTGAAATTTGTACCGCCCAGCTTTGGAAGTCGTCGAAATGGCTCCACTTCGAGCAGTTCGTAGACGAAGTCATCGAAGTTGATTAAGAAAAAAGGAGCATCACCATGACCCCAGCCAGGTTTTCACGTTGGAAGCAGGCATTATCGTTCTTGTCTGCAGCAGTGTCCTTGCGCGTGCTCCTAATGCTCTTGCAGAGGGCAACCGCCATTAAGAGCCAAATCGGCGGCACATTCGCCTATGTGCTCGGATGGCTGCCCGGTGCCATCAGTATCACGCTTCTCACCGTGCTCGCCGTCACTATCAGCGTTGCGGCATAACGAACCCCCGGCAAGATAAATCACAGAAAGAGGAAAAGCCAATGTTAGAGTTAGTCTTAAATGCGAATCGCGACGTCCGCCGCAAGGCCATGATGGACACCATCCGCGAGATGCAGGCTCAGGGCATCAGCAAGATTTACGTCCTGACACCGGAGCAGTCCACCTATGTCATGGACAAGGAGTGCTGCAGCGAGCTCGGCAACAGCTTTTCCAACCAGTACATTCAGGTCGTCGGCTTTAAGCGCCTCGCGCGTCTCGTCTACGCGCAGTGCGGCGGCTACGAAGAGCTCATGGACGACGGTGCGCGTCTGCTGGCAATGACTGCCGCCGTAGACAAGGTCATCAAGGAGCTTGATTTCTATAAGGCCAGCGCCCGCCGCCCGGACTTCCTCGAAATGCTCCTGAGCACCTACACGACGATGAAGATGCACGGCGTCACGCTCGCCATGCTCGCAGAAGCAGCCAAGCAGATGCACGAAAAGGAGCCGGGTCTTGGCGGCAAGCTCAGCGACCTCTCCAAAATCTACATGGAGTACGAAAAGCTTTGCGCAGACGGCACGAAAGACGCGACAGAGGAGCTTACGCACCTGAATGACATCCTCGATGAGAGAGATTTCCTCACCAGCACCGCCTGGTTCGTCGACGGATTCACTGATTTTCCCATGCAGCAGTTCGAATTGCTCTCCACCATCATCAAGAAGTCCGCCTACGTCATGCTGACGCTCCCGGCAGACGGCATGAATGATGCAAGCCCTGCGCATCAAATCCCGGTGCAGACGGCAGAAATGCTCTGCAAGAAGTTCGATGCAGAAATCGCGGACTCACAGGAAGAGACGAAGGTACATCCCGCGCTCGCCGCGCTGCAGAAGGCGCTCTGCTCGGGCGAGGTCGTCAAAAACCTCGCTATCCCCGGCGCAGAGAAGCACATCAAGCTCTTCTGCGACCCCAGCCCGTATCAGGAGTGCCAGCACATCGCCGGCACGATTATGAAAGCTATCCGCAACGGCTATCGCTACCGCGACATCTCCATCGTCCTGTGCGAGTTCGATAAGTACGCGCCCATCCTCTCGACGGTCTGCCGCCGGTACGGCATCCCAATCTACCTCGACAGCCAGAAAGACGAAATCGCGAAGAAGCCCATTATGCTCGCTGTGTTCGCGGCGCTCGACAGCGCCACGCGCGGCATGCAGACGGAGCATGTGCTGCAGTATATCAAGAGCGGCATGTGCAATCTCACGACCGAGGAATGCGATACGCTGGAGACTTACGCCCGCGTGTGGCTCATTCACGGAAGCGGCTGGGAGCCGGATGAATCGACCGGCTGGACCGGTCATCCGGACGGCTACGGCCACGAATTCCGCGGTGACGACGCCGACCGCCTCAAGGCCATCAACGAATATCGCGTGCGCGGCCTCGGCCCCCTCATCCAACTCAAGGACGCACTCAAAAAGGACGCGACGGTCGCCGACTACATCACAGCGCTCTACAATTTCCTTGAAGAAATCCACCTGACCGAACACCTGCAGGAAATCGTCGATGAACTGATGGATACCGACCGCGACCAGCTCGCAATGGAGTATTCGCAGGTCAGCAGCGTGCTCAATACGGCCATGGAGCAGATGTACGGCTCCATCGGGCACCTTGAAAAGAGCCAGGGCGACTTCGTGAAGCTCTTTAAGCTCCTTTGCAAGGCCTACAAAATCGCCACTGTCCCCGTGAGCGTCGACCAAATCGAAGTGTTCTCTATCGGCGACGCCCGTTATACGGACTCGAAGCTCCGTTATATCGCCGGTGCGGAAGAGGGTTCGTTCCCCGCGTACATTCAGGCGAGCTCGCTCCTGTCTCCAGACGAAATCCTCGCTCTGCGCGCGTTTCAAATCTCGCTCCCCGGCACGTCGGACGACCTGGTGTACCGCAGTCTCTGCGACATTGACAACGTCATCCACGGCGCGCAGAAGATGCTCGTGCTCAGTTATGCGAGTGACCCTGCCGCCCCGACAACGCCGTCGCATCTTTTACTCCGCATCAAGAATATGTTCGCGTCTCCCAATAACGTCGACTTTGAGCGCGGATGCGGCGAGAACGGCATCTATGATGCAGACCTCCTCAGCACGGAAATGGCCGGTCGTCTGCTTGGCCGTATTTCCCGCCAGCACAAGTACGAGGACATCGCGCTGTCTCTTTCCACCGTCGACGCGCTGCAGAACACGGCGATGCGCGTGATGGATAAAGCTGACTGGACGCTCAATGACCTCAGCAAGCAGTCCATCAAGGGCCTTTACGGCAATGTCATCAACCTTTCCGCGACGCGCACGGACACGTATTCGTCCTGCCGCTATCACTACTTCCTCAAGTACGGCCTCGCGCTCCGCGAGCCGCCGCGCGGCAAGCTCAGCAGCCCTCTTTTCGGCAAGTTCACGCACTTCGTTCTCGAAGGCACCGCGCGTGAAGTTGAAAATGAGCACAGCGGCTTCCAGAACGTGAGCAGGGAAGAGGTCAGCGCCATCGCGCAGAAGTACATCGAAGAGCACAAGAACACGCAGATGAAGGGCCTCGACTCTCAGCCGGAGCGCTTCCAGGCAATGTTCAAGCGCAACTGCCGCGAGGTCATGAGCATCCTCACGAGCCTGCATGATGAAATGTGCGCCTCCGACTTCCACGGCACCGACTTTGAGCTCCGCATCGGCGGCGAGAATGCACAGCTCCCGAGCATCAAAATCAAGGGTGATGAGCTCGATGGCACCTACACCGGCATCATCGACCGCGTCGATGTCTGTGAGGTCAATGGCAAGGCTTACTTCCGCGTTATGGACTACAAGACAGGCCGTTCTAAGACGTTCGATATGGGGGACTTCCTCTGCGGCCTCTCCATGCAGCTCCCGCTGTACCAGAGCGCGCTCCAGAAGCTCGGCTATGATAACAGAAGCGAGAGCGCCGGCATGCTCTACGTGCCCGCCAAGGACCCCATCGTCGCTTCTGACACGAAGATGGATGACGACGAAGTCTCCGCCGAGCACAAGAAGATGCAGCAGCGCCGTGGCATCCTGCTCAACGACAAGGCTGTCCTCAACGCGATGGAGCATGTCAACGAAGACGGCAAGGGCCGTTATATCCCCGTCAAGTACAGCAAGGACGGCAATCCGACCGGCGACCTCGCCACCGCAGAACAGCTCGACACGCTCAGCGAGTACACGGACCTTGTGATGAAGGAAATCGTCGACGGCATCGCCTCCGGCAACGTGCAGGGCAACCCAATCAGCCGCGGCCTCGACCGCAATGCCTGCACTTACTGCCCGATGAAAGCCGCCTGCCACAAGGATATCTGCAACTTCCATATGCGCTACCGCAAGGCGCTCAAGACCGATGAGCTTTGGGCCGCACTTGAAAAGAAAGTCCAAGGCGACAGCGAGGACGGTGAAACGGCGTGAGCATCACAAGGTTCGGCTTTGGACAGTATCAGCTCACCTGTGATATCTGCGAGTACATGGCGGAAGCGGGCTTCCTCTCCTTTGAGGAGGCCCGTGCCTGGGGACGCGCCCATGGCTGGAAAGTCCGTAAAGAAGACGGGGAGTGGCTCAACTACTGTCCGGATTGCGCGGCGGAAGCAGGATTAACACCGCCGCTGCACGGGAATCGCGTTGATTCTGCTGCAAAGGTCAATTCGTCAGTTATACGGAATGGCGCTGCGCCGAGCTCTGTTGATTCGTCAGTATTACGCGGTGCGCCTACCGGAACGTCGGTCCGTAAAGCAGGAGAGGCTCGGGCAATAGACAGGGGGCAGAGCCGCGAAGTTCCGACGGTGTCGATACCGGAGCAAGAGCGGGACGAAGACGACAGCTTCAAGGCTGCACTCGCTCGCATCCAGGCCGCCGAGCAGGAGTTCCTGCGTTCCCAAAATGGGGCACGATAGAATTACTACAAGCAGGGGAATGCCAAAAAGCGCAACCAAATAGAAACTCCACAAAGCAAAAACAAAAGAGGACGGATATCCGTCCTCTTTTGTTTTTGTGGCATTATTCCATTATCGACATAATCCAAAAGTTCCTATTGTTCCTATAACGGTACAATATTATAATAAAACTACAAGTTTTGCAAACAAATCAACTCAATAAATGTTGAAAAATAATCGAAATGCGGTGTTGTATTATTGAAATTTTTGTTGTATAGTTACAACGAGGAGCTAAGTGTATGCTCCAAATTCAACCTACTGGCGGCGAGTGAAAAGTCCGCGTTGGATGGACACTCGGACCGAACGCCCACCGTACCAGAGGAATCTAAAGTAAAGGAGAATGTGCGATGGGTAAAACCAAAAACGCATGGTGGAAGCATCGTCTGATTGCTACCTTACTGGTAGTGATGACAGTATTCGCAACGTGTATCACCCCTGCACTGGCTGCCTACAATAAGAACGTGGACTACGGACAGAAGATGGCTCAGCTTGCACAGGCAGGCAAAGCCAACTCGCCCGAGTACAAGGCAGCCCAAGCCGCACGTAACGAGAAAATCAAAGACATGTACGGCGGTAAGGAGCCTCCTCTGAATGGCTCCACAAACGGTACGCGCCTCAGTGATGTTCTCAACAACAGCAACTACGGCGGCGGTTCCTACGGTAACGCAGGTTCCTCGGCAGGTAACCGCTACAATAATGGCAATGGCTCTGACATCTCGAACGGTCAGGCAAACCTCATTATCGCAGCTATCGCAGCGAGTGGTAGCGGTAAGATTTCTTCTGACCAGTGCCGCGACGTCATCAACGCAGTGACGAACGCAGCGAGTGGTAAGGGAAAAGTCTCTTCCGATGACCCTCTAACAAGAATTGTCGCTAAGGTCCTTGATAACGACGCGAACGACCTGAACAGAGGCCTCGCTGCTGACATCATCAACCATGACTACAGCAGCAACCTCGGCTCTCGTACCAATGAGTTTGGCGAAGTTTCCTACTGGGAAGGCGGCAAGCTCTACTGGGTCGACAAGTCCGGCGACACGTGGAAGGTCCGTGAAGACACATCCACTCGGCCTCAGGAAGGCGCTAAGGACCTGACGCAGGCACAAATCAACGAAATCTTCAAGATTCGTCAGCAGTTCGAAGAGCTGCCCAACGACTGCTCCGCCGCGGAGCGCAACAGAATCCACGACGCAGCCGAAGACTTCCGTAAGAACAACGGCTACACCGGCGGCCTGAACGGCTCCATGTTCACCGGCAAGAACGACGGTTCGAACTACAGCGGCGGTAGCGGTATCCCCGGCGGCACGGATTACACGCCGACGCCGACGCCGCCCACGCCGTCTAACCCGACGCCCGAGGCCAAGCAGGAAGAGTATTACGTCTTCGCTCAGGTCAGCGGCGGCCACGGTTCCGTGTCTCCCGCGACTTCCACGGTGAAGCCCGGCGGCAGCGTGACTGTGAGGATGACGCCTGATGAGGGTTACCAGGTCAAGAGCGTCGTCATCGTCCCGTTCGATATGGATAAGGGTTACATGTCCGAGTACGCCTCTTCCGTGAAGCCAAGCAACAACTCTTACACGCTCAAGAACATCAAGAATAACTGGGCAGTTGTTGTCTCCTTCGAAATCAAGGCCACCATTGATGGCGTTGACGGCGAAGTGACCGGCACCAACATGAGTGTCGGCGCGAACGGCAAGGCTCCCTCTACGAAGAGCGGCTACGGTGTGGCTCCCAAGGTCACCAACATCCAGACGACCAACGCAGTCGTCGATAAGGTCACCGCGAAGAACACCGCCACCGGCAAGACCTACACGCTGCAGCCTTCCGGCAGCGGCTGGGTGATGCCCGTGAACAAGGATTCCGTCACCGGCGCGAGAGTTGATTATCTCCCGCCCAAGACTGCAGATGGCGACTACAAGTGGGTCGTCACGGTCTATGCGCACAACGAGAAAGACCCCGATGACATCCTTGAACCCTATGTTGTGGAATTCAAGTACACCATCAAGGGTAGCATGTATGAGGACGACTTCACCGGCGACAAGAACTAAACCTTAAGCGCACCTTTTGCAGGGAGCTGCAAATTTGCAGCTCCCTGCATTCTCAAAATTACGAAATTTTGCAAAAAAGTGCGTTCACCGTTTGCACTCGTATTACGCCGGGTGGTATAATGTACTCATCCAAAAGATACCCCAACACTTTAAGGAGGAATATCCAATGAAAAGAAATAGCATTCTTGCAACCATCCTCCTCGTTGCGATGGTTTGCACGATGTCCTTCGGGACGGCCCTCGCCGGTCCGAAGACCGCCTCTTCCGCGACCGACGTCCGTGTCAACGGATACCTCGTCGAGTTCCCGGACGAAAAGCCCTTTGTCAACTCCGACAACCGTACGATGATTCCCGTTCGTTTCGTCACCGAGGCTCTCGGCGCGAAGGTCTCCTGGAGTAGCAAGCAGAACGCCGCTATCATCGAGAAGGACGGTGTCAAAATCGTTCTCCCTGTTGGCAGAAACGAGATGACCGTCACCCGTGATGGCAAGGAGAGCACAAAGGAGCTCGATACGAGCACCGTTCTGCAGAATGGCCGAACCTTCGTCCCCATCCGCGCTGTTGCGGAGGAACTCGGCGCGTGGGTGAGCTTCTCTTCGGCCTATAACACCGTTGAGATTTACAACGATGTCCTGAGCCCGTCTGAAATCGACCAGCTCCACAGCCTTTCCGTCCATAGCTACTGGCAGAAGAACGTCATGGACTCCAAGAAGGCCATGCTGACCAGCAGCAGCAAGTACGAGGACCTCAGCGAGTACGTTCTACGCAATAATCGCGCGGTTCTTGACTACGAGCTCAAGACCCCCAACGGCCTGTACTACAACACCAAGACTGGCACCCAGGAAGATAAGCTGAACTTCATGGCCAAGGCCATCTGCGAGTCCATGTCCCGTGCCTACTCCATGGAGAAGTATTATGGCATCACCGCTTCTTTCCGTACGGATACGTCTTGCATCTTCACCAATCCTGCCGGTGATTCAAAGTACCTTAACTACGGCTACTTGACCATCAATGTCCCCAAGGATGCTGATGTTGCCGGCTATGCCAGCATGCTCAAGACTTCCGGATGCGACCTTTCCAGCCTGCAGCCCGGTAAGAGCTATACCTTCCTGGTTGAGACCAACTGGGAAATTCTCGTGGGCAAGGAGTACGGCCTCACTCGCCTCGACGTCGTTAACCGTACCAACGGTGTTGACGAACGCTGGGCCTAACCGCAGGGTTTCGACCCCAGAGATTTGAACAAGAGAAAGATGGAGAGAGCGATATGCTCTCTCCATCTTTCTTGCCATTTTCTTAAAAGGGGGGAGCGGCGAACTTAGGTTTCGCCGCCCCCTCTTTTTAAGAAAACATAGAAAGTTGCGACGGTTGAACCATCTGTGCCTTGGCCTGCCGCTCAAACTTTTTGAAATTCTCTCTTGTAGCTGCTGGGCACGCAGCAATCAGCCGTGCCAAATCATCTGTTGTCCGTATTTGAACCGTCTTTGTTACTTGTACCAAGCGAACCAGGACCAATTTATTTTGCAATACCAGGCTGATAATATTGCAGAGTGTGCCCTTGCTTTCTCCATCCCACACCATATAGCCACAGTCTGCATCTCGGCTCATAGCAATATCTTTTTGTCGGTAAAAATCGAAACCTTTAACGGTTGTATTAACTTCTACATCCTTAACCGCCCAGTGTCCTATATTATTTCTTGCAAGTCCATTGCTCGCGTATACCGTAACTCTCGGATATCCCCGTTTCGCACAGAGTTTCTGAACGGAAGAGTCGACACCGTAGCAATCCCCAACAAGGATATCATTGCCCTTTTCACAGATGGAGGCAACGCGACGTTGTACATCCGCATCCAGGGTTTTGATGTTCTTTGCACCCGCGATAAAAACCTTCATCCGAACTCCTTTCCATTAACTGTTTTTCGTCTTTGCAATCGCCAAAAAATATATATCACGCACAAGGGCATCTCGTCTAAGGACTCGAACACACTCTCCCGCAGTTGACCCTGTTGAAACTATATCATCAATCAACAAAAGATTACACTCGGATTTTGCTGGCCGGAGTTGCACGATACAATCGGTAAGATTACGCTCATCCGGCGAAAGGCTTTTCATTTCTGTAGGAGACGTCTTTTCCAAAACATCCTGTACAAAAGGAACCCCAGTCAACTTGCGCAGAGCGCTGCCAATCATGAAAACAGGTTGGACAAATCTTTGTTTTGTCGGCGGCACTGCAACAATAGTGTCTATTTTTTTGTCTTTCAACCACTCATCTAAGAACGACTTGCACTTTTCCGCAATCTCCTCACTTGTATCATAATGCCCATTATACTTCATCGAATGAAGTAACTTTCCGACTTCCGAATAGGTATTGATAAACTGCGGTCGCCCAAATGAGTCATCGCCGATATACTCGCTCGAAACCGTGTATTGGTCCAGCGCATACCCATCATTCCACGGGCCAAAAAGTTTAATAGGCATCGTCAGCACACCTCTCATTTCTGCAAAAGAGTATATCACGCAGTTCAAACAAACACAATTCAAATTTGCCAAAATAGTGTTGAGTCCATCTCATTTGGAAAATCCATTCCATCACAAAAAGCGGAAATACGTCGAGCTTTGCCGCATTCCGTCACGCGACCACATAATTCGACAAAAAGCGTTTGACTTTTTGAATAGGGACGTCTATAATAAAAGCACAGATGATGCCTGCTGCTAACAAGCATCCCCTGTGGTGGAAACCCAACGGTCGCCACAAACATACAGTCAACAATACGTTTGAGAAAATCTCAAACAGTAAGCCGTCTGTTCGGAGCAGACGGCTTGCTTCTTTTCATTCCAGAACATATCGAGAATCTGAATGAAAATCCAGAAAATCGAAACGAGCCAGAAAATTTCCTGAAGTATATGTATCACCTCCCTGAGATAGAATCCCCGCGAGTGATACCCGCCTCCTTCCGCTACTCGCGGGAGGTCAGGCGACCGTCTTTTACCGTATCCTGCCTTCAGTTTGAAAGCTGGAAGGCATTAGGTTTTCACAGTTCATATTATACCAAATTTGCTGCTATAAGTCAACGAATAGCCCTATATTTCGAGGCTTTCGAGAGATTTTGCAGGAGTACGCGAGTGGTGCCATCCACATGATGGCACCACTTCTTTTTTGCCAAATCCCGCTCTTCGCACGCCTCTTTCCATCCATCGCCAGGAGCAGCCGCGCTCCGAATCTCACCGAACGCCGTCGAGAGAATTTGTTTGACGCATCCACACGCCGTGGATATAATGGTATTGCAATCGAACTGCGTGTGTTTGAGTGCAATTCCTACATAGGAAGCCGCTTGGTGATAGACAGGCGGCTTCCTTATTTTTCTCTTCAGCGCAACGGAAAACGGGAATTGAGAACCTCTGCGAAAAGGCAGCATTCCAACACAAGCAAGCAAATTGAATAGCAAAAAATCGCATTAAGCCGCTCTTCCCAACGAATCCGAGAGATTCAGGGAAGAGCGGCCTTTCCATCTTCACGGTGCAGAAATCCCGTTTCATCCCTTGTGCTATCGTTCCAATAATGGTATAATGACAGCAAAACAAGAATGAAAGTGAGGAAATCGGGATATGGAGCCATCCTCCGAGGCTGTCACCACGAAGAAAATCGTGCGCTTCAATGCCTCGTGCGGCATTTTCACGCGCTCTATGGTCGCCATCTACGATGAGCGCAACATTTCAACAAAGAAAGCGCTGCATCTCATCGAAACCGGCGAGTACAACCACAACATCCTAAGGATGCGAGCCGAGCAGTTCGACAGCATCCTTAGCGATATCCTCATTGTCGGAGAGGAGGCGTCAAAGTCATGAGCAGCAAGAAAAAGCAGACTCTTGTGCGCGTCACCGCGCTCGTTCTGTGTGTCATCATGCTGGTGTCGCTCGTCGTCGTCGGACTCAACATCGTCTGACGATTCGTCAGTATTACGAAACGGGAGGGGAAGCGAACCATGGACACAGCACATAGCGAGATGCCTACTGTACTCATGCCCATCAAGGCAAACTTCGCGGAAGCGATTTTGAACGGCACGAAAAAGTGGGAGCTGCGGCGCAGAGCGCCGCGCATTGAGACGCCGTTCCGCGTCATGCTCGTCGTCAGTGGCACGGATGGACAGCTCTGGGGCGAATTCATCTGCGACAAAATCTACCAGCTCACGCCGAAAGAGGCCCGAGCCATCATCGACGAGTGCGGTATCACTATGAGGGAGCTCTACGGATACCTCCGCGGCAGCTATCACTTGAACTTCATCCACGTTACAGAGCCAAAGTGGTATGTCGGCGTCGAAGGAGAGCATCAGTATCCGAACATCAGGCAGTTTGGCTACGTCCGCACGCCGCAGACATGGCTGTATCTCAAAAAAGAGGCGGGTGCTTAAGATGGGACTCACTATCCGCGTTAAATCCAGCAAAGCGACCGCAAGGCCCATCGACATGGGCGGAGGCGGGTTCCTGCGCCTGCGCAGCCGTGTGGCTATGCTCTACGGCGAGCCGTGGGCCAGCCATTATGAGTTGCTTATGGAGCATCCCGGCATCTCTTCGGATGATTCGTTCTTCGATGATTTCAACAAGAAAACGGAACAGCTCATCAGAGAGAAAAAAGTTTCCATCAAAATCGTTGATTTCTGCCTTCAGTCGGATATTGAGGGCTCCATCCACTACGGGGCCTGCAAGGAAATCCTCAAGACCATCGGCGACTACGATGACAATGTCTGCTATGGCTATGCAGGACTTCCAAGCTGCGCAAAATTCCGTGATTTCAAGGCCATCCTCGAAGACTGTGTGCGGCTCAAATGCGACATGGTATGGGATTGACAAAGGGAGAAAAGTATGAGAAAGAGGCCTTCGGCCCCGGCGGCTGCCGGTGAAGAACAGAATATTGCCGACGGACAACCGCCCCGAGGAATCCTCTCCACCATCTTCATTGAGCTCGGATGGGCCGTGGCAGAGTTCACTCTGCTTGTCGTAGGGACAGGACTTCTGGACTTCTACGTCGACACCAGAAACATCTACTGCGTCATCATCGGGACCATCCTGGTCGGGGGTGCGGTCATCAGCGGCATCGCCTTCGTCAACTGGACCATCAACATCATCATCCTGCTGCTCAATCGCAAGCACCCACATTCCTGGTTCCGCGTCGCGCGCAAGAGTGAGTGGGCCGCTATGCTCTCCGAGCAGGGAAGACACAGCAACGTAGACTCCACGGAAGAGAATCCTGCCGAAAAGGCAGGGCCGGATGCGGAAAACAAATAGGTCGTAACAAACAAATGCAATACATCGCAAAGGGGGAATCATAGTGCGACACAGCAAGCACGACATTTTTCCCAGCCACTTCAGCGGACTCACGAAAGAAGAGAGCGCGAAGCTCGAAGAAGACCTTCTCAAGCACATCACGCAGGCAGACGGCTTTGAGAGCTTTGAGGATATGGAAAAGGAGCTTCTCTGCCCGAACTGCGGCGGCTCCCATATCGTCCGGCGTGGATACCGTGGGAAAGCCATGACGACCAGACGGTATTTCTGCCGTGAGTGCCGCAAAGGCTTTCAAATCTCAAACGGTCCCATTATCGCAGACAGCCGCTACGGCCCCGAGCGCTGGAAGCCCTTTGTCCACGCCGTGCTTAACGGTGAAGACTTACAGCACTGCGCCGCTGCCGCGCAAATCGCCGCCCCGACGGCCTGCAACTGGCGTCAGCGCGTTTGGAACGCCGCAAGGGAGCTGTCGGACGCCGAATCCGGAAAACGCAGCAGAGCGGCTCTAAACGCCGAAGATGAGGACTCAGACGAACGCGAGCGCTGTACAGCGTAGCCAATCCACTATAGAACGGAGATAAAGAAATGCACTTCAAACCGGACATTGATACAAGAGAGCAGTTGCCGGATATCGCAACGCTCAGCGTTGACGACATTGCCGTGCTTTCCCGCACGGTCCGCAGCACCGCCACCGGCAGCGGGGACAATAAGGTCGTGACCTACCGTCATGGCATCACCACGAAAATCGGCAACATCGAGCGCGAGCTCTGGAAGAGCGTCACGTCGGAAATTGTCGACCGTGAATGCGGGGAGGGGATGCTTGCCCGCATGGTAGAATATCTCAGCACAGGAAAGGCAAGGAGCCGCGCCGCGGACGACATCTTCGAAGAGGCGCTGGAGCGCTGTGCGGAGCGTGATTTCGACTCGCCTAAATGGCCGTACTACGTCGATTTCACCGAGAAATACCGCCCGGAGGCGCTCAACGACGATGACCTCGTCACCATTCTGCCTCTTTGCTGCAGCAAGCCGATTCGCGCGACAAAAGAGCAGCTCGGCGACTCCTACTGGTTCTTCTGCCCGCGCTGCAACCGCCGCACCGCCTACACGCAGCCGCGAAGGACTGGGACCACATGAGCGAGAGCAGCAAGCAGAAAGTCCTGCAAGGCATCAAAGAAGCGCCCATCAGTAATAGCGCCCCCGCAGGACCGAAGGATGCACCCAAAGACGTTGAGAAATGGCGGAAGTTCCTTAAAAAGCACCTCAAAAAGTTTGCCATAAATCTGCTGAAAATCGCCTGCCTCTTCCTGTTCTTCTACCTCATCCGAGGTTACCTTCGATAGTTCAAAAGCGCCGGAGCCCCCGGCGCTTTTGCTTTGCAAAAACGGTCTTGTCCGGTTGAGAAGAGCGCCGCGATATGGTATAATACAGACATCGAAACAAGGAGGATTTCAGCATGGAAATCGCGACCAAAGAACAGTATCTCCAGCTTGTCAAAGAGGCTGCGCACCACAGCTTTTTGTACTATAACCAGGATAACCCCGAGCTTTCGGACTTCGAGTACGACCAGCTCACGCAGCGCATCAAGAGCGTGGAAGCAGAGCACCCCGACTGGGTTGTCAGCGAGAGCCCGACGCAGCATGTCGGCGGCGAAGCCGTCATGGAGGGTGCAAAGAAGGTGCAACACCGTGTGCAGCTTGCGAGCCTCAACGACCTTTTCTCCTTTGACGAGGTCAAAGCCTGGTACGAAAGCATCGGCGCGCCGGAAAAGACCTCCGTCCAGCAGAAAATCGACGGTCTTTCCATGGCAATCATCTACAGAAACGGTAAACTCGTGCAGGCCGCGACCCGCGGCGACGGCTTCGTCGGGGAAGATGTCACGGCCAACGCGCAGCACATCGACGGCATCCCACACTTCCTCAATATCCCTGATATCGCAGGAGTTGACAAGGAGAACACCCTTGCAGTTCGCGCTGAGGTCTATATGCCGGTAGAGGAATTTGAGCGCGTAAATGCCGAGCTTGAAAAGGAAGGCAAGAAGCTTTTCGCGAACCCGCGCAACTGCGCAGCCGGCAGCCTGCGTGTCAAAGACGCCAGCGTCACCGCGAGCAGAAAACTCGGAGCCATCAGCTTCAGCATTCTCTACGCGGACGGCTGGGATGCTGTCGACGAAAAAGCCCTCCCAAAGCCAGGCGTCAGCGAAACGACTGACCTTGAGCTTCTCAAGCGCATTGGATTCAATCCTGTAAAGGCTTATCCCTGCACGTCTTTTGATGAAATCGTACAGGCCATCAACACCATCGGCGAGACGCGCGCAGACCTTCCGTATTGGACAGACGGCGCTGTCGTGAAGACTGACGATAAGAAACTGCAGACAGTGCTCGGCAGCACGGCCAAATATCCGCGCCATGCGGCGGCATTTAAGTATCCGCCAGAGGAAAAGGAGACCGTCATCCGCGATATCGCCGTACAGGTGGGCCGCACCGGCGTCCTGACGCCGGTCGCCGTGTTTGACCCAATCCAGCTCTGCGGTACGACCGTCACCCGCGCCACGCTCCATAACCAGGGCTTTATCGACTCGCTTGGCATCGGCATCGGCTGCACCTGCCGGGTCTACAAGTCCGGCGAAATCATTCCGCGCATCTCTACGGTCGTCAAGCGCGGAGAAGAGGTCTTCAAAATCAAGAAGTGCCCCGTCTGCGGCGCTCCTGCGGTCGAATATACGGATGATAACGGAACGGAAAGCGGCGTTGTCGGCTGCTCGAACATCAACTGCCCGGCGCAGCACGCCCGCAAGATTCAGTTCTTCTGCTCGAAGGAAGTCATGGACATTGACGGCATGGGCCCGTCCATCGTTGACAAGCTCATTGAAGCAGACCTTCTCGACTCTGTGACGGATATCTACCGCCTCAAAGACCACGCAGGCAAAATCGAGACGCTTGAGGGCATGGGGGAGAAGTCCGTTGCGACGATGCTCAATGCCATTGAGCAGTCGAAGACGCGCGAGCTGGCCCGCTTCATCAAGGCGCTCGGTATCCCCGGCATCGGTCAGCACATCGGGAAGAATCTCGAAAAGCTCTACCCCGATATTTGGGCCATCGCCGCGGCGTCGAAAGAGGAGCTCTGCGCCATTGACGGCATTGGCGATATCAGCGCCGAGGCCATCTGCAGCTTCTTTACAAGCGAAGAGAACCGCAAGATGGTTGAGGAACTCATTTCCCTCGGCGTGAATGCCAAATCGACAAAGTATGGGAAAGAGGAGGGGCCCGGTAAGCTGACCGGCCTCACGTTCGTCATCACCGGCACGCTGCCGTCCATGGGCCGCGATGAAGCCAAGGCACACATTGAAGGCAACGGCGGCAAGTGCTCCGGTTCGGTATCGAAGAAAACGAGCTATGTTCTGGCAGGCGAAGCCGCCGGCAGCAAACTTACGAAGGCAAACGAGCTCGGCATCCCCGTCATCGACGAAGCCACGCTCAAATCTATGATTGAATGAGGCACAAAAGCGCAGAGAAAAATCTCTGCGCTTTTTCTTGATTTTCTGTTGACGCTCATTCCAATTTGGTGTACATTATACCTGTATTAAAGTCATCATTCTGCCGCAGTATCTGCGGAACGTCATCATCTCGACTCCCGTGAGGGAGCCAGTCATCACAACACCAATATGTTATCAAGACACTTATCTCTTACGAGGTAGGTGTCTTTTTATATATTCACTACTTAATCGTCAGTATTAGGGATTCGAGCACGAAGTCCTAATACTGGCAAATCAAAAACAAGGAGGATTTCAAAATGAAAACTATCATCATCAAGGAAACGGCAGACAACAGCTTTTCCGACAGCGACATGGTCCGCATGCTCGACCAGCTCGGTGAGGACTTCGAGACCAACGATTTCGTGCCTCTTACCATGAGCGGCGACACGCACCTGTTTGTTCTTCTTCCGGCGGCACTCGTCGACAGCGGCGATATCGACGAAGAAGAGCTTGCGCAGTTCCTTTACCGCCGCTCTATGGGCGACCCGGAGCTGACCTACGAGATGGGTGACATCGCCTTCCGCATCGAACCGTGTGAAGAGAAGCGTCTTGCCGGCGCGAAGGCGGACAAACGCTTCAGCAACATCTTCGACATCTGCGTTTCCCACGGGGTAGACGAAGAAACCTCTCAGGCGATTGCTGAGGAAGTGCTCTCTATTCTGTAACAACAGGCAAATTTTCATAAAATAAGGAGGATTTCAACTAATGGAAAAGAAGAATACACTGCTCCGCTACGCCGGTATTCGCGACGACGGTTATAGAGACTATCTTGAGGTCGTTCTCCTCGGAAACATGACCGATGCACTAACCGAGCGCATGCGCAAGGCTATTGCGGCAAGCGGATTTGACTTTGACCCGATGGAGCTGCATCTGCCGTCTTGGCCGGATAAACCGACCGTCTACGAGATTGTAAGTTTCAGCGCTACTGCTGATTCTGCCGACGGAGACATCTCCTGCGAGGACTTTGTCTCCAGTTTCGAAAAGCCTTGCACATCCAAGGAAGGCGAGAAAAGCGAGACAGCGGAAGATGATGAGTACATCGACTCCGGTACGCGCGCGTACAAGCTCAAGCAGCTTCGCATGATGCTGGCTCAAGAAACCGCAGAAGGGGAAACGCACTATGGGGCAAAACTTTCCCACTGGCACAGCGATGTCAAGACCATCGACATCTCTGCCGGTGCGCTGCGCGCACTCATCGCGTATTACGAGTCTCTGCCCACGACTAAAGCGTGAGCACCATGTTTTTCAGCAGCGAGCCGGATATGCGGCCCGCATAAAATTGAAAATAAAAAATCAGGAGGATTTCAATTATGTCTATGGTTTTCGATGTCTGCACGAATCTCGCTTTCGTCAAGAACAACTGCACGACGGAGGTCGCCGACGCGACGACCCGCACGGATGGGCTCGCGCCGCGCCGTATGTCCGATGTGTATGCCAACCCGTGCGATGCCTATAAGAGCGGATTCTTCGTCCACTCTTCCGGCGGAAAGAACATTTCCAACATTGCGGACAAGCTCATTCGTCTGGCGGCAAAGTACACCACCCGCTATGCAAGCGATATGTACTATGAGCTCTCTACGCTCTTCGACGCCGCTGAGAATGACAAGACGCTCTGCCATGTGCTCAGCTTCCGCAATGACGGTATCGACTCCCATCCTGCCGGTTTTGACGCCAAGGGCAACCTGTACGTCTATGTGCCGGAAGGGAAGGGCGCGGATGAATTCCGCTACTCCGCCTATCAGCACTGGCTGCTCGCTCTGACTCCGGAAAAGGAGCGCGACCGTGTCACGGTGGTCCTCTACTACTGTGAGCCGAGCGCATACCACTGGACTGACAAGCCCGAGAGCTTCGAGGGAGGTGCCTCCCATGTATGAGAGCGTCCACTTCCACACGGAGCAGGCCGGCGGCAGAGAGTATCTCATCGTCGAGCAGCACAACATACCGACGCACAAGTTCGAAATCGTCGACCGTGTTCCGCTTGGTTACCATGTGTGGAACATCGGCGAGAACATGCCGGACGGATACCTTCCGCTCTGCCGCCTCTGTGCGTCGCAGCCCTTTGAAGGCGCGACGGCCATTGACCCGTCCACCCTCAAGGCGATTCGCTCAGACGGCAGCAAGGAAATCATGCGCGCCGCGAACTACGTCAGCGCTCCGCTCAAGGGCCTTGCCTCCAAGATGGAGAAGGCCCTTGCAATCGCAGAAAATCGCCTAAACAGCGCATCGACGAAAGAGACCACGAAGCAGAGTCTCGCAGTGCGTGCAGAACGCATCCGTGAGGCGCTGCCGCACCTGAAAGCGCTCAAGATTTAAGACAGAACAAACCAATTCGTCAGTATTAGGATTTCGGAGACGAAGTTCTAATACTGACGAAACAAGAAAATCAAAAATTCAAGGAGGATTTCAAAATGGAAACCGGTTATCTCAACCACTACGTCATCACGCTCAACAGTAATGCGATTCGCGATGCGCAGCTCTACTGCGGCACATCTTCGGAACCATGGAATGACGAGGACGGATGGGACGACATCAAGCATGTCACCCCGTATCTCGGCATCCGCCGCTTCCGCGATGCTGCCGACATGGAGGAAGCACGCAAGGACATTGCCGAGGAGTACGGATGCGCGCCGGAAAAAGTCGATATCTGCCCGTTGACGCTTCTTCCGAACGAAGAAGCCTCCGCTGTTCTGAACAGCAAGGCAGACAACGCGGCGGATTTCGCCCGCACCATTCTCTCGGAGGCGGAAGATAGCTTGACTTCGTACGCAGCGATGGGCCGCGCCATCCTGGAGGCACTTGCTTCCAACGATGCCGATAAGCTCCTCACTGCGCTGACCGGATGGTCGGCACATGACCTTCTTGTCAAGGTCGGCGCTCTTCCGGACGAAGAGCAGGTCTTCTCTTCGGAAGAAGAAAAGACGCTTCTCGTCCGTGTCCGGCAATGGCGCACCCGTCAGGAAGGCTTCAGCATCGAGACCTATGTGACGGAAGTCTACATGACGGTCCCCGCAAGTCTCTCCGGCACCCAGATGACGGAGTCCTACCTCCGTGACCGCTTCATGGCTCCTCTCAAGGAGTTTATGAGCACGGTTGCCGGACAGAAGGCGTGGAGCGCAACATGCAACGACTTTAACTGGGGAGACTGGTGTACGGAGATTCCGACCGAGCTTCTCAACAAGCACGGGATTTGCTGGTCGGGCGATGCCTCGTCCGTTTCTGATTCCCTCGTCTGGAATGTCAATCAGGCCGAAACCATCGGATATGGCGTCGACGAAATGAGCGATGAGGAACGCAGCAGCTTCTATCAGGAGCTCGCGGCAAACTTCATCGACATGGCCGCCGATGAAGTCGAGGGGCACCCGGACAAGTATCCCGATGTCAACGCCGACGAAGTCGACCTGAATGCCTTGCGCCGCGAGGAAAACAAGGACTTGCGCTCTATGGTCGCTGACGCTTTGTCAGACGACGACTGCGGCGTCGCTATCCTTTCTTCCAGCGACACGAAGGAATGCGTCCACTGCGTGTGGGAGACCTACAAGCGCTGGCGCAGCGGCCAGCCGGAATAACCAACGATTCCATAACGGAGGGGAGAGGCAGCTCTCTCCTCCGACCAATAAAAAATATAAGGAGGATTTCAATATGAAGTACAATTTTCGCAAACTGTTCGGCAAAGAAGCCATTATCTGTACGCTGACCATTTTATGGGTCCTGCTCGTGAGCCTTGGTCTCACGTATGGATGCTTCATGGTCACGATGGCAGACCACAGCTTTATCCGCTACGGCGGTATCTGTGTCGGCCTCGTTGTGTTCGCCGTCATCATGCTCAAGACTTCCGTCTGCATCTTCTGCGCGGAAGACGCAGGAAAGGAGGTCTGACCATGTCTCTCTATCTAATGACAAGTCCCTCTGATTCCATCGTAGTAAAAGGAACGAAGGTCACTTTCACGTACATGGCTTCGTCCATGCAGGCCGGCATCTGTGTCGATGTTCTGACCATGTTCCGCGACATTGTCTCCTGGGCATATTACAACTCGACTGACATCAAGGCTGTCGACCGTCTCAGACCGTTCCTGAAGGACAATCCGCCGAGCTACATCAGGTGGCTTGATGCACTCGTGAGAAAGAAGAGCGGCGGCAAAGTCTATCCTCCGACGCTGATTCTCCGCGGCGACATCGTATTCCATGAAGCACCGGACGCAAACGGATGCGTAAAGGCAAGCGTTTCCGTCAAGGACGCTCTGGAAGCGATTGGTGAGTATATCGACATCTACCGTTCCGACCCTTCGCGCATCATCCTCTGCGGGGACGGCAACGGCGGATACACGATAGAGCAGCAGGTGATTCTCAGTATCGAGAACGACCGCCGGGATACCATTTCCGTCGAGAAGGCATCGGAAGAAGAGGTCGATGCTTACCGCGATTTCCACACCGTGCTGGATGCCGTCAACGACATCCTTGCGGGAGGTGACAAATGTGGCTGAGAAGTCTCTCTACCTCTACGAAGGGGCTGTGAAGATTTTCAACGACATCGTCATTTCCAGGTGGAAGGGGAAGACGTATGCAACATCTGAGAAACGTGCGCGCGTCAATCTTGCCTATCAGTGCAAAAAGCGTCTCGGGCGCTCTTCGGATACACACATCCTGCTTCCCGGAAGCATCATCGAGGTGCCGAACACCTACGGAAAGCTTTGAACAAAACAGTTTATCATTAAAAAAGGGAGTCGCCTGCGGGCGGCTCCTTTTTTCTTTTTGTATTTCAAGAAAAAAGCATTGACGTTCATTCAGATTTGGTGTACATTATACCTGTATTAAAGTCATCATTCTGCCGTGCTATGCACGGAACGTCATCATCTCGACTTCCGAAAGGGAGCCAGTCATCACAACACCAATATGTTATCAAGACACTTATCCCGCTCGGGGTAGGTGCCTTTTTATATATAAACGCACCAATCGTCAGTATTAGAGATTCGAGTTCAAAGTCCTAATACTGACAAATCAAAAACAAGGAGGATTTCAAAATGTCAAAAAGCAAATTCCAGCTCGCATGGGAAAGGTTCCGGTTCTCCGACCCCGGATACAGGGTCGAAGTGATTCCCGTCGCCGGTTACGCAGGGCGCGTAGCGCTCTGTCCGGTGAAGGATGACCCGTATTCCCCGGGTCGCAAGATGTACGGCAGTGTATTCGCAGAGTATCAGCGCCGCAAGGATGCTGAGAAGGCTGCGAAGAAGCTCAACGAGCTCAAAAGCTCACAGTAAAAGGAGGATTTTATGATGAACGAAACTTTGTTGACCCGCGCAGAAGAGTCTATCCAGCATGGTCTGGCGCTTCTTTTGATGTCGTCCTACGGCATCACGGAGGCAGAGGCAAAGCAAACGGTAACTCGCATCGCTGATATGATACAGCATAGCGATGAACCCCGCTTTTCCCTCTACGACTATGTGGACGCCCTCGCAAACTGGAACGACCCGCTCGACATCCGCGCTCTGATGAAGTTGGACGACACCAAGTTCTTCATGGCGGTGGTCGCTGCGGCAGAACACAAGCGCAGCATCTATGCTACGGACTATCAGGAAGTCGGCCAGAGCGGTCTTGACATTCTGTCCAACCTCAAGTATGGGGACGTGCTCGAAGATGAGACGTCTCACACAGGGATTCTGCACAAAATGGTGGATATGAAAGAAAAGGCAAGCATCATATCTGGCGGCCTGTACCTCGACTGGGCAGATGTAGATACATCACTTGGAGAATGGGCGAAAGATAAGTTTGCCAATGGATGTGATGCCTGGGGCGAACGAGATGAAACATCGTTCTTGGTTGACCTGAGCTTTTCCCTCCCGATAGATAAAGCAAAGGAAGAAATTCTCGCTTTGTACGAGAAATACGATGCTGAGAAGAACTACGAACCGGACATGGATGGGAAGCGTGAGATTCTGCCCGGGGCTGTCGCTCTTGGCGTAATGAATGAAGTGTTTGCTTCGACATTTCCGGGCTTTTGCACACGGTCGGCAGTGGCGACGTACAGCGGAGTTATCTTCCTCGCTGACAAGATTGAAAGGATATCCTGAAAGTGGGAGCTTTCCAAGCTCAGTCCGGCCGGCGAAGACTTTACATTCTGCATCGGCAAGAGCGAAGCCAGCTAATCTAAACAAAAAAGAATCGTATATTAAGGAGGATTACAAAATGTCTTTCATCAATGCTATTATCGACGCGCAGGAACGCAATCTCTGCCTCGAACGCCTCAAGGCGGAACTCGCCGAAACGCCCTATTTTCAGAAGACGGATAAGGCCCTGACTGCCTGCATCGCGTCTCAGCTTCTCAAAAAGTACGAGAGAGCCGTGAAAGCGAACGGCTCTCCGCTCCTCTTAAATGAGGCGATGTACGCCGTCATGACGATGCTCACGTTCCAGAACTCCTGGAAAAAGAGCGTGGAACTTCTCTCAATGAGCGACTGTGACTATCTCACGGCCATCATCGACAAAGCAAGCGAGTCGTTCGACGCATCGCTTGAGAACTTTAAGGATACGGCGATGCACGAGACGGAGACGGAAGAGCAGACACATCACATCTACACGTACCATGTGTACGAGTACGAGGATGAGCCGCTCTTCTTCCTCGAACTGAAGTCGCCCGACAAGGCACCCGCCGCCATCCTCTGCGACATCCTGCACCTTCTGGATGAGGCATACAGCAACACGGACAAGGAAACGACGGATTGGGCTCTTGAGTATCAGCTCTGGGCCCGTATGCTGCTCGCATTCCCGACGCCGTCCATTATGCTGAATCCGAAGCATCTGGATATCCAGGCGAGTGACAGCGACGGTTACTCGGTCGCAAGCCGCATCGCCGACTATCTGGCAATCATCGCGCCGGAGTCGAGAGACGCCTACACCGCTCTTCTCGACAATACTGATGAGCTGAACCGGATTTTCGTAACGGCGGATAAACCGGAAGACTTCGACTACACCTTTGAGGAAAGCTACGACATGTGGACCACCGATGTCGTAAATTATCTCCGCGCTCAGGGTGAGCACTACTTCACCTGCCGCGGCACGACAAAAACAGCCGTTCTTAATGATTCAGACCGCATCAGCCTCATTGCCAGCGAACACCGCAAATGCGTTGAGCGCTTTGGCAACGAACGAGAATGGTCTGTGAAGGATGCCTGTGACAACGCGCCGGGTATCGTCGACGTCTACACGGTGTAACAAGACTTTCATACCAGCAGGGAGGGCTCTTTGAGCTCTCCCTTTTCATCAACAAAAAATAAGGAGGATTTCAAAATGAACACCATCATCACCAACTCTGACCTTCTGTGCGAGGCAGGTGACCGCATCGACAACGCGGTTTTCGACTACATCTCTGCAACGCTGCGTAAGCAGCCGGCAGCGGACGCACTGAAAAGTGCTTTCGAAGAGCTTCTCGCGGACAAGACCGCGGAAATCCCGCAGTCGCTTATGGACCGAGAGTCCGACTTCGCCAAGCGTCTCGATACGATGCTCAAATTTTATAGTATCACCCCTGGACCGGACGGTTCTATTGACTGGAACATGGGCCCCATCGGCGATATGACGGACATCCTCGAAGAAGCAATGGTCGAGGCCGGTTTACCGACCTGCCATCCGTTCGAGGTCGAAGATGAGAGTATCTGCTATGCGAGCGAAGAGCGCTGCAAGCACTGCCCGCGGCATTAAGGAGGGCTCTATGACTATCGTGAAAAAGGGTCAGTCGAAAATCAACAAGTGTGACATCCAACTCGAAGATTGGAGCAAGAACTATCCCGGCCTCTATGAGCCCGGTGCGTATCTTGCAGCGTATCCGAAGGCGGCCAAGACCATTTGGCATGCCGACAAGGGCCGCAATATCTTCAAGGCTGGTGTAGAATTTCGCATGGACCTCCCCTTCGAAACTGCCAAGGAAGCCGAAGAGGCTTTCACCGCTCTTGAAGCGGGGGGGAAGTCCCTCTCCGACTTCATCCCGCAGTGCACGAGCATGTTCGGCTGCGAAACGGTCTCGGAAGCGAAAGAGTTTCTGTCCCGCGCACTCGGCATCACAGACTAATACCCCCAAAAACGGGAGGGCTCTTTCGAGCCCTCCCTCTCACTAAAAAAATAAGGAGGATTTCAAAATGACGGATTTCGAAAAGTATCAGCTTCAGTGGATGATGGACCACGGACACACGCTCGAAGAGCTTATGTGCGAGCTGCAGGATATGCAGTACGACGACCCAGAGGACAGTGACCGCATCGCTACGCCGGTCACGGAGCTGTTCCAGGAGTGGGTCTCCGACCGTGGGTTCGGCTCTGAGATTTGGCCGTGTGAGCGTGAGTTCAACGAGGCCGAGCACAAGGAAGCGGACCGCGCGCCGAAGGGAAGAGCGGTCTATGCAAACATCGAGAAGAACTGCTGCAGCCGCTGCGGCACACCGATTCCTACCGACTCTGCGCTTGACACGGTTTCCGAGCTGGACATCGGCTACTGCTATGGCTGCGGCGCGCGTCTCGTCGGCAAGCATCCCTTGCGCATCCGCTTCGAGTTCACGGAGCTCGGCGAATCCAACGAGGGCAATTCGGACCCCTCCGTTTTCGAACTTGAAAAGGTGAAGTCCGTCGCCGATGTGGAAGATGCCCTGACCAATACTCTGCGTATGTACGTTGAGCTCAACGGCATCCCGCAGGGCACGGCCATTCGTGTCGATTCCTGCATTTCGCAGTATACGAGTATGGATGCGTTTCTCACTTCGCAGGAGCAGACGTCCGTCGTCCACATCGACACGGCGGTCCGCACGGATGAGCCCAGCAAATATGTCATTTGGGGCAGCCGTGAGCCGCACATTTTCACCGTCGACAAAGAGAGTTTTGCATGGTCTTATGAAAAGTGAGCCAGAGCGAAAAGAAGGAGGATTTTAATATGGAAAACAGAATCGTAAAACTGACTGAGGATAACAACGGTATGCTTCACTGCGCCTGCGGCGCAGAGATTCTCTGCGATAAGGAGACCGGGGATATGCCGGAGAAGTGCCCCAAGTGCGGCGCAACTCTCGACTATTCCGCGTACGTCTCCGGCGCTACGCCCTGGGTCTGCACGGACCCGGACTGCGTTCAGTACCGCCGCCAGATTTTGGGTGCAGGGGAGACTGTGTTCGAACTCGCACAGGTCAACCAGTACGGCGATAGCCTGTTCCGTGTTGCACATGGCCATATCTATCTCGACAGAGATGTCGATGACGACGAGGTCAAGCAGTTCATCTGCGAATACGGCTGGGACGAAGAGACTCTCGACAGCCCTGAGTTCCCCGGTCTTCTCGCAGAAGCGGTGCTCGAAAGCTCCGCGACCGAGTATGACACGGATGGGACCTATTCGACGTTCGAAGATGCCGCGAAAGCTCTTGGCGAGCTTATCGGCGTTGATGTCTCTCAGTACCTTTGATATCCAGAAGCAAAGAAAAGCCCCGGCCTATGGCCGGGGCTTTTCTCATTTGCACGTAGTTAAATAGGGATGAGCAAAACTCCGATTTGCTCATGAGACTATACAATAAATAGTGTCATCCGACTTGCTTGAAACCTATATATTGCGACTTGTCTTTGCAAAACTCGCGTTTTGCTCAACCCTACGTAGTTAAAAGGAAAGGAGGTGATACGTGGAACAGGCGAATCCGCTCAGACACTCCCGATTCTTTTTTCCAAATGGAAAAAGTCAAGACAGAAAACCGTACGGGCTCCGGCACATATGACTGAGTAAATAAGAAACCGAGAACGGCGCAAAATCTCTTGGAAATTCCCAATTTTTATGAGTCTCGGAATAGGGGCCCTGACGTGAAAACGTCCCAGTCCACTGAGCTACAAAGCCCAAAAGATTTTGCCCTGCGGCAGCGGGAGGAGCTCAGTGACCGACCTCTCCCGCCGTTCTGTCGTTATTATACTTTTATTAAAAATAAGTCAACAGAATGTTTGTAGAAAAATCACGCTCTCCGGTTGAGAAACCACGACGGCAAATGCTATAATAGGCGCACAAGGCAGAGACGAAAAAGGCTCAGAAGCAGCGCGCAAAACGCTTTATTATCAACGTTTTTTCGGCATCCAACCTTTCTTGCCATTATATCTCACCATAGCACAGCTCCCATAAAGGAGCAACAAGGAAATTAACACAGACGGTTCATTTTTACCGTTCACCGTTTGCACTATTGTTCCTATAATGGTATAATAACACCATCAAGGAAAACGCAAGGGAGAGTTTACCATGGCAGGAATCAAGCTCACAAAGCAGCAGGAAGCTGTCATCAATGACCGCGGCGGCAATCTGCTCGTTTCGGCGGCTGCTGGTGCCGGCAAGACGAAAGTCCTCGTGGACCGCATTATGAAAGAGGTCTGCGAGGAAGGGAAGGACATCGACTCTTTTCTCGTCATCACCTACACCAAGGCGGCGGCTGCGGAGTTGCGTGCAAAGGTCATGGCAGCCCTCTCTGAGCGCATGAGCAGCACGGACATGCGTGATGCGAGCTACGAGCACATCAGCCATCAGCTTCTGCGCATCAACAGCGCGAAAATCTCCACCGTCCACGCCTACTGCTCAACGCTCCTGCGTGCGCACAGCGCCGAGGCTGGGCTCCCGAGCGACTTCCGCGTCGCCGAAGAGCAAGAGGCAAAGGTCCTGCGCTCCGCCGCGATGGAAGACACGCTCGAAGCGCTCTATAAAGACATCGACAAGCACCCTGACAAGAAGGCGTTCGTCGAAGAACTCGCCTACGGCAGAGACGACTCCGCCGTGCCGGCCATCATCTACTCCATCTACGATACCATCCAGGCACATCCGTGGCCCGCTCAGTGGGTCGCCGAATGCCTCGACAACATGGATGTCACCAAGTACACGGACGCCGCCGAGACACCCTGGGGCGCTTATATCGTCAGTTCTACGAAAGAGTACATCCGCTCTCAGCTTCCGCTCATCCGCACAGCGCAGGACATCTGCGACCGCGATGAAGCGCTCTCCACGGCCTACAGCCCCGCCATCCACGAGGACGCTGTCAAGCTCGAAGACATCCTGAATGCGAATTGGGACTCCGTGTTCCTTATCAAGGACCGCGGCTGGGCAAAGCTCAAGTCCATCCGCAAGAACACCAACGTGTCCGAGGCGCTGCAGGAGCAAATCAAGAGCATCCGCACGCGCTACAAAAAGGCGGTCGATGAAAAGCTCAAGGGCATCTACGGCCCATCCAAGGAAGTCCTCGCAGACCTCCAGCGCACAGAGAGCTCCATCCGCGGCATGTTCGCGCTCGTCGCCGACTTCGACACGCGCTTCCAGGCGAAAAAGGAAGCCAACAACGTGCTCGATTTCAGCGACTTGGAGCACATGACCATCCGCCTCCTGCTCGATGAAACGACGCATGAGAAGACGAACGTCGCCAAGGCCGTTTCCGCAACTATCACGGAAGTCATGGTCGACGAGTTTCAGGATACGAACGGCGTACAGGAAGCTATCTTCAACGCGATTTCCAACGGCAAGAACCGCTTTATGGTCGGCGACGTCAAGCAGAGCATCTACCGCTTCCGCCTGGCTGACCCCACCATCTTCCTCAGTCACTACAACACCTACAAGGACTACACCGAGGCGGCGGATGGGGAGCCGCGCCGCATCCTGCTGAGCGAGAACTTCCGCAGCCGCGCCGAAATCCTTGACGCAACGAATGCCGTCATGGAAACGTGCATGTCCGAGACGGTCGGCGGCCTTACCTACGGAGACGACGAAGCGCTCAAGGCGGGCCGCACGGACTTCATCCCGACTGAGGATAACCCCATCGAGCTCGTTGCCATCGACACCGAGTCCGCGGCGGCAGCGCCGTCCGGCGACGAAGACATGGAGTCGGTCGCCAAGGTCGATATCGAGGCAAAATACGTCGCCTCCCGCATCCGTGATATGCTCGATAACGGCACCATCATGGACGAGGGCACCGGTGAGATGCGCAGCATTCGGGCAAAGGATGTTGCCATCCTCATGCAGGCCCCCAAGCGCTCGGCGGCGCACTACATCAAAGCACTCGCCGACGTCGGCATCGCCGCACAGTCGGCGAAGAACGGCTCCATCATGGATACGACCGAAATCGCGACGCTCTATGCGTTCCTGCAGGTCCTGGATAGCCCCACGCAGGACATTCCGCTCGTCGCCATGCTCGCGTCTCCGCTCGTCGGTTTTACGGCAGACGAGCTTGCACAGGTCCGCATCGCGAAAAAGGACGCCGCGACGTTCTATGAAGCCTTGCAGGTTTACGCAGAGAAGAGCAAAAAGGCAGAAGACTTCGTCAAGATGGTCACGGAGCTCCGCAGCCTCATCCCGCACTACAAGCTCAGCCAAATCTTCTCGGAAATTCTCTACCGCACCGACGCCGAGGACGTCTTCGGCGCAATGAGCAACGGCGAGCAGCGCATGGCCAATGTCCATCGCTTCTCTGAAATGATTGCCGGTTATGAGGCCGGCGGCGCACGCGGCCTGTTCGAGTTCATCTGCTATATGGAAGCGCTTCGTGAGCAGGGGACCGAGCTCCCGCAGGCGGCCTGTTCGACAACGGACGACGCCGTCACTATCATGTCCATCCATTCGAGCAAAGGCCTCGAATTTCCTATCGTATTCCTCACTGATACCTCCCGCCGCTTCAATTCGAGCGACTTAAAGGCGTCCGCACTGCTCCACAAGGAGCTCGGCGCTGGCGTGCAGGCTGTCGCCGTGACAAAGGACGGCATCCATCACCGCTATCCGACCATCGCACGTAACGCCATTTCGAGCAAGAACGGGGCAGAGGCAAAGAGCGAATATCTCCGTATCCTCTACGTCGCCATGACGCGCGCAAAACAGAAGCTCATTATGACCTACTGCGATAAGCTCGGACGCACATTGCAGCGCCTCGGCGCAGAAGCGAGCTATCCGCTCCCGTCCGCCATCTCTCAGTCCGTTGTCAATCCCGGCAGTTGGATTCTCCTGACCGCGCTCTGCCGCGAAGAGGGCGTGCCTCTGCAGCGCGTCGCGGGCACTATCCCGTACACGCTGATGCCGTCCCGCCATCCGTGGAATATCAAGGTCATCAATGCGTCCGACATCGGCGGAAAGACGATGACACTCTCTGAAATCGAGAGCAGCATGGAAGAGGATGAAACGAAAGAGGCACAGGTCCTCGGTGAAGAGGTCTATCCCGAGCTCGACGCCGAAGCGGTCGAAGAAGGCCTCTCATTCACCTACCAGTATCAGGATTCCGTGGAAATGCCCGCAAAGCTCGCCGCGACCAACCTGACCGCCCGCAAGCGGAAGGTCACTATCAACCGCCCGGACTTCGCAAAGAAAAAGGGCCTCACCGCCGCCGAACGCGGCACCGCCACGCACTCTTTCATGCAGTATGCCAACTACGCGTTCTGCGCGCAGGCCTGCCTGAAAGGCACACACGACGGCTATCTGGCCATTGAGGCGGAAATCCGCCGCATGCTCTCTGAGAAGTTCATCACCGCGGATGAAGCAAAGGGCGTCTACAGAGACGAATTGCTGCATCTCTTCAAGAGCGACATCGGGCAGAAGCTCGGTCGTATCGCTCCGAACCGTATGCGCAGAGAGTTCCCGTTCGCGCTGCTCCTGCCGGCAAAGGATATCCTTGGCAATGATGCGCCGGACGACGACATTATGGTGCAGGGTATCATCGACATGTTCCTCATGACCGATGACGGCATCGAAATCGTTGACTTCAAGACCGATTACGTCAGTAATACGGATGAAGAAAACGAAAAGGCTCAACACTACGCGAGCCAGCTCGGCCTTTACGAAAAGGCCCTCAAACACATCTACAACGAGGACGTTGTGAGTAAGTCCATCATTTTCCTACACAGTGCTCACAGCGTCAGCGTTTCGTAGAATTCATCGCGCGGCAGGGAACGGGCCATCGCCCGTTTCCCGCCTTCTCCTATTCCTACACAAGAAGCAAAAGAAGAAGGATAAAGGAAGAGCGGCTCCACAGGAACCGCTCTTTTCGTTGCCGTGTTGCTTCTGTTAATTGCATGATATCGCGAAATCAACAATCGCAAAAATATTGATAATATATACACTTTTCAGATTATATGGGTGCCATATCATATCGAATCCAGCGCAACAGAAACAGTGCTTCACTCCTTGCGCCTGATGTGTCGCAAATGGTATAATGACGCCAGAAAAAAGAACCCCGTGAAAGGAGCACCGACCATGAATGCAATCGACATTCTCGCGCGCTGGGCAGAGTACAGCGACTACGACCCGGAACAGAAGAGTTTCAATCTTCTTTCGACCAATTATGAGATGAACCGCATCTCGAAGTCCGTGGCCGCCATCAATGAATTCGACCCGACCGGCACCATGGGCGTCCTGTACGTTAAGCAGGCTTTTGAGAACCTCTGCAAAGATGTCCGGGTCCGCATGTCGGAACTTCTGGAGCATCCCGAAGAGTTCCGCGAGGATATGGAGATGTGGTCTCTTCTGCACTCGAATGACATCGTAGCCGTCGAGACAGAACTGCTCGATTCCATCGACGCACTGGTCAGCCAGGCCGTTCCGACCAAGCAGCTCGGTGAAAGAGACCCTGCGCAGGAGCGTAAGACGCTCTACACGAGCATCGTGACCGTTGTGAAGGAAATGACAGGGCTTCGCTGCGAGCTCTTCCTGCGTGGTCCCAAGCCCATCCAGAGCGTTTCCAAGTTCAGCACGAGCATCATGGTGTATCCGTCGCTTGCGGCCTGCCTGCTGGCGCTGGAGGTGGCAGAGGACGGCCTCTACCTGTGCTATATTAACTGCAGCGGCTCCTCCGACAGCTATTTCAGTTTCTTCCTGCGAAGCAACGGCAATCTTCTCGCTCTGTCGGAGCGCGTGCCCGAGACCTATCCCGGCCAGCACCAGAATACCAGAAACGGGAGGTGGCAGGAGAGCTTAAAAACGAATCTATTCCCGTATCAGCAAATCCTGTCGTACAGCGACTACGATTACAAGGGCTACCCGAGAAAGCAGGATATCGACGAAGATAAGCTCGCGTTCTTCAGCCTCGGTGCAAGCGCCTATATGCCCATCCTTCTGGCAATGGTCTTATTCAACCGAAAATACGACGGCGTAAGCACAGAAAATATGGAGCTTCAGCTCGTCGACTCTCTGTTCAAGCGCAACATCGTGGCAAAAACAGAGCAGACGAAGGAACTCATCATCCCGACCGGCAGCCTCGTTGCCTCGCAGAACGCCTCCTACGTGCCGTCGCTCACAGCAGAGGACGTCCTTCACGGTCCGAAGCCGAAACGTCTTGCTCGCTACGGCGAGCCAACGGGGAAAGATGAGCTTTATGACGAAGACCTCTTCGTTCAGTTATACGGCGACGGGTTCGAACTCAATACCGAAGCGCTCCTCAAAACGGAGACGACCAAGCTCATACCGTCGAACATTGGAGCAATCGAAGTAAAGACGAAGACGCCCTGCGAATTCATTGGCACAAAAGGGGATATGGACCTCATCGCCTATCAGCAGGGCAGAGCCCAGCTTGCTGACCACATCCGTCAAAAGATGTTTGAAGAATTCATGTCGTTTGGCGGCGCAGAAGGCGTCGAAAAATGGTGGGAAACTGCCGTCAAAGGAAACAAGGACGATATCTTGCGGCTCTGCGTGGATAAGTACAACGCCGTGCAGAACGGAACAGAGGAAAACGTCAGCTCTCCGGGATTCCTTTGCGGTCGGCCAGACGATGCTCTCAGCTTCGTGAGCTTCATCGACGGATGCAAGAGAGGAGAACCGGCTGCGCACTATCCGGAACGCACAAAAGCGTTCTTCAACGCGGAAGACGGCACCGCCTACCGTGAGAAGTATCTTTGCCCCATCACCGGAAACGCCGCGTCGATTTTCTTCGCTATCCGCCCACAGAACTGGCACGACCTCGCGCTGCTCGTCGGGGAAGAGAACATCCCGAAGATTCTCAAAGGCTGGCGCAGAAGGGGACACAACGGTGTCGGAAACCCTCTCCTCTCCGTGACGGACCCCGTTACCTTCGTCGGCACGCCGTTTGAAGAGACGGAGTTCGCGCAAAACCGCTCATACTGGTCGTGTGACAAGTGGTCGGACTACCTGATGAGCTCTCGTATGTTTGGAGAAAAGGGCAACGGAGAAGACAGAGACGCGCTCAAGCAGCAGTTTTTTAGCAGCAGTCTTCCGTCCTGCATGAAGCCGCTGCGCAAAGTCACATTCTCTCTGATGATTGGCTTTTCCAAGCGCGGATTCAACACACTTCTCAAGAAATATGGTAACGACGAAAGGAACGGCCCAGCATGAGCACTACGGACATCTACGGCTTTCGAAAAAGCGACCATCTCGCCGAGCTCTGCACGAGCATCCCAAACGCATGGTCAGGCGCAATGGCCATTTGGGCGGCGATAGAGGAAAAATATCTCCCACCTTACATCCCCGACCATGTAAAATACTGTAACTGGTATAGACCCGGCATGAGCTTCGACGAAATCGTGCGCCACAACGGCTACAAGCCGACACGCTGCACGACGATGACCTTCTACCCGAAGGACTCGCCTATCAAGGAAGTGTGGGCTCTTGCAGACACCGACAAGCTCTCCATCGAAGACCGCATTGCCTTGAGCTCGACCTTCGACCACGCGCTCGTGCGCGCGGACTATGTACCGGAAGTCATTGCCGCGTTCCGCAAGGCAGACCTTGAGGGGGCAAATCTCAAAGAGCAGGCGGATGTATTAGAGGAGCTGCTCAAGAGCGGGAAGTACATTGCCTTCGGTTGGGGCAGCAGCCTTTGCGCTTCTGACTGGGAGGACTTCGCGCAGGATGAAGACGGAAACAGCGTCCCGTACAACTGCGAGACCGGCACAAAACACTGGTGGATATCTCAATACACGATGCGTGTGCCGTTTGGCGAAATCCAGCAGGTAGGAGACCTGTACTACTACCGCACCTATCTCTTCTACGAAGAGCCGCAAATCTTCTCTTGCGTCGACGCGGACGGAAGGCTATACTTGGCAGTAAGCGAACCAAGCGCAGAGGGTACGGACTGCTGGCTTCTCGTGCAGCTCTCGAAAGAGCGCCTCGCCGCCGCGGAGACGAATGAGGTCGATATCAGGAGCCTCTTTACAGCGTCGGAAGGCAACCTGTGGCGGGTCGTAAGAGCCGGGGAAAAGTTCTCGGCGGAGACGGTCGATGCAGCATCTTTAAGCGATGATGTATTACCGACGGCGGGAATGCGGCTCGATTTCAAAGGTGAGAAGGCGTAATCGTCAGTATTAGGTGCACAAAGCACGGAGATGAATAGCCGAAAAGAAGAGCAAAGAAGAGCGGGGTATCCCAACTGAGAAATAGCAAGCATTGAGAGGGGAAGACGGTTTTATGGATATCGGAAAGGGTAAATCGGAAGTCGTTGCGGTCTGCATCGACAATCGCTGTTCGCATTTCGAGAACCAGTATTCACTTCTGCTACCAATGCGGCGCTCACTTCATCGCTACACGCCCGTGGGGAGCGACATACGAGTTTTCTGAGATGAAAGATGGCAAACTCGTAGACGATGACCCGTGCACCGTCACAGTCGACAACTACAAGAACCCCGCATAACCAGAACGCCATAGACGTCCCGGCAGCAGAGGAGAAGGTCTACTGCATCGGCTCTGTGAACTGGGTCAAGGAGACAAGGATGGCTTTACCGTGGTCGACAAAGACAGCCTTGCTTGGAGTCCAGCAAAATAAACCACAAAAAATTGGAGCAGCGGTAGAGGAAATTGATTCTTCTATCGCTGCTTTTCTGCATTCACCGTTTGCGTAGGACCCAGGTCAGATGATATAATAAGGGCAACAAAGGATAAGAAAGAGGGAACAAACATGATTGTACAGGACATCTACCTCGGGGACGACCCGAGCAAAATCTATCTTGAAAGAGACGGAAAATTCTTCATCGTACACGCCTCGCCGTTCCGTGCCATCACAGAATCTGACCTGACCGAGATAGGCACTTCGATTCCACTTGGCGCGTACAAGCAGGCGCAACATCTCTTCCGTCCGACAGAGTCATTCTTCGCCTGTGACACCAAAAACTACGGATTGGAAGTCAGAAAGTGACAGCGCTCGACATTTTCAACACGCAAGTATATTTACTTCACGAAAATTCAATCACCTGTGATACTTGGAAAGTATAAATAGTATAATTCCCAATGTCTATAAAGTGATTCTACATTACACCGAAAGGGGGCCCGCATGAGCTACGCAGACAAGATTTTTGTCGAAACCTGCAAGGATATCCTTGCGAATGGCTTTTCCGACAAGGATTTGCATGTGCGTCCACGATGGGAAGACGGCACGCCCGCGCATACCATCAAAAAATTCGGCGTCGTGAACCGCTATGACCTCAAAAAACAGTTCCCTATCCTCACCATCCGCCGCACCTATTGGAAGTCCGCGCTCGACGAAGTGCTTTGGATTTGGCAGAAGAAGTCTAACAACGTGCAGGACCTTTCTTCCCACATTTGGGACGCCTGGGCAGATGAGACCGGTTCTATCGGCAAGGCGTACGGCTATCAGATGGGCGTTAAGCATCACTACAAGGACGGCGACTACGACCAGGTCGATAGAGTGCTCAAAGACCTCAAGGAGGACCCGGCATCCCGCCGTATCCTGACTAATATCTACAACCACCATGACCTATCGGAGATGGGCCTCGCGCCGTGTGCCTACTCGATGACTTTCAACGTCTTGGGCAATACGCTCAACGCCATTCTCAACCAGCGCAGTCAGGATATGACCACTTCCGTCAGGGGCTCGATATTCTTGACCTCGACGCGCTGACCTATGCCATTATCGGCACGAACCGGAACTCTATGGGGGACTGGCTGCCGCCGATGGTGGAGGCCTGCAGAGGGACTTCTTGCTTCCGCATTCCAGCGACCGTTGTCGCACGAGTCCCAATGCCGCTACTGCAGCTCACGCGCCTTGAGTATCACGAATTGACAGAAGAATCCCGCCGCAAGCCCACTCCGTAAGGGGTGGGTTAGGCGGGCGTTTATGAGAATTCGGCTTGTTTTTTCAAAAATATGTCATAATTGAAACATGAAAAATGAGTACAAGCGCACCAGTACAACAGTCTCTATGCTGAACTACCATTTTGTTTTTTGCCCACGCTATCGGAGGAAAATCTTCCTTATAGATGGTCTGGAATCAAGATTCAAAGAATCTGTCTACCAAATATGTAGGCAAAATCAAATCGAAGTGTTAGCCATGGAATGCCACATAGACCATGTTCATCTGTTCTTGAGCACATTGCCCAAGTATAGCCCTGCGGACATCATGCGTATCGTGAAAGGGAATACCTCTCGCATTTTGTTGCAGGAATTCTCTGATGTCCTAAAAAGTCTGACGGTCTGGACTCGCAGCTATTTTGTAAGCACAGCGGGCAATGTATCCAGCGCAACGATACAGCGATATGTAGAGGAGCAAAAGACTCGCTAAAAAAAGGAGGCAGCGGAATGGCACGACAATCGCCAAGTGAGCACGTATTCGTCATAACGCTGCCTCTCCGGTGTGAAGCATGGCAGCGGGATAGGCTGGACGTCATCTTCCAAGTTGGCAACGATATCAAGAATGCCCTGATTGCCTACGAGCGCAAGCAGTACGATAACCTCGTTGCCAGAAAAGAGTGGCGAGACATGCAAACAGCATTGCGGTCAGCGTATGAGGAAAAGGACGCTGCGCGTGTCAGGGCGCTCTGTGAGCAGAGAAACAAAATGCTCGCTGCTGCCGGATTTGGGCAATACCAGTTCGAGAAGCAGATAAACAAGTACCGGAAGCACTATCGTGGCAAAGGGGGTAAAGGCTATCTTATCCCTGCACACGTTGCGCAGAAGATATCGTCCTCCGTGTGGGATGGATACAAGAAACTCTTATTCGGCAACGGGAAGCAGGTCTGGTTTTCCAAATGGAGCGAGTTTACCACGATTGCAGCAAAGACAAATGCTTCCGGCATCCGCTATGCGGATGGCACCGTTTCCTTCAATGGGATGCGGCTCCAGGTTTCCTTCGACAAGAAGGACCCTTACGGATACCAGCGGGAGGCGATGGAGCGAGGTATCCGTTACTGCGGCATCTGCCGCCGCTGGTATGCTAACGGATGGAAATACTTTGTGCAGCTCACGTTGGATGGTTTGCCTCCCGTGAAGGTAAAACGGGACACCGGTGAGCTGCTGCATCCCATGGGGACCGGGCGAGTAGGCCATGATATAGGACCGCAAACCATTGCAAGCGTGGGGAGCGAAGATGTCCTCCTTGCCGAACTTGCGAACAGAGTTCATGGCATCGACGCAGCCCTTTGGAAGCTCAACCGTGCTATGGACCGCTCGCGGCGTGCAACGAATCCTGAGATGTTTGGCTCCGACGGCAGCGTTGTTCCGAAGAACAAGCTTCCTTCCCATTGTCTAACCCACAGAGGTAGTCGCAAATGGGTAAAGTCAAGGCAGTACATCCGATGTGAGTCCAAAAGGCGAGAACTCTTTCGTCGTCAGAGAGAAATGCGTATCCAACAGCACAACGAATTGGCGAACCGTTTGATTTCCTTTGGCGATGAGCACTATATCGAGGAAATGAGGTTTCGGGCACTGGCGAAACGAGCGAAAGAAACCAAGCGCACGAAATCCGGCAGGTTTGCCCGAAAAAAGAGATTCGGAAAGTCTATCTCCAATAAGGCCCCTGCTTTGTTTGTTTCCATCCTCCGGCGCAAGGTCCTTGCCGCAGGAGGTTCATTCCAAGAGGTAGACACCTATTCCGTAAAAGCAAGTCAGTACAACCATATCGAAGATACCTACACCAAGAAGAAATTAAACCAGAGATGGAACATCATGCCGGACGGCACGACGGTCCAGCGGGATTTGTATTCTGCATTCCTGATTCAGAATGTGGATGGGACCCTGAAATCTGTAGACCGCTCTCTGTGCGAACAATCCTACCAACAATTCTTGCGTCTCCACACTCAGGAGATAGAGCGACTTTCCGAAATTGCGACACCCAGCAGCACGGGCATTCGCAGTATCGCATAACCATTATCCAAAGGCAGAGGCTCCCGCCTACTGCGGCGCTAATGTGCAGGTTGCTGCCATTGCCGCGATAAGAACCGAAAGATAGACAGCCTCCGGCGTTTTGCTTCGGCAAGCGCGCGGCACTGTCCCGTACTTCGGAATCCCACTCCGTAAGGGGTGGGAGGAGTCAAACCTACGACCATCCAAATCGTTGACGCCTGGGCACATCGGGTCTTCCGCCTCGACGACGCAAAGGACTACTTCGTGAAGACAGGCACGTATTCTTCCAAATTCGACTTCCGTAATTGCCATATCCACGGCGAAAAGGAAGTACAGGAGCTCGGCGAATACCTGCTCTACATCCACTTCCAGGCACTCCAAATGGCCGACCCTCTGAGCAAACCCCGCATCTACGGAGTCTCGACTACGAACGAATGGGTCGTCCGAGAATTCATCCCCGATTTGGAAAATAACCCTTGCATCTATCACGGGCTGCCGCTGCACACGGAGTATCGCGTGTTCGCCGACTGCGACACAAAGGATGTCATCGGCATTTCACCCCATTTGGAGCCGGAGACCATGCTGAAACGGTTCAGCGGGGAAGAGGATGCTAATATCCCGCACCAGATGCACGACTATGTCATCTACAAGGCACACGAAGAGGCGCTGATGCGGCGCTACCACGAAAACAAAGATTCTGTCGTCGACCACATCCGCGAAATCCTGCCGCAGCTTGACCTCCACGGGCAGTGGAGTATCGACGTGATGCAGAACGGTAACGACTTTCATCTCATCGACATGGCCATCGCGGAAAATTCAGCATTCTATAACTGTGTACCGGAGCAACTCCGAAGACCGTCCGCAGAGGATTGGATGCCAAAAATCGAGGCATGAGGGGAGACCCGCAGATTTGCGGACCTCCCTTTCCCCGGGAAATATACGTTTCCGCAGCTTCCACTCACTTGCATCTATCGTACCAGTAATGGTACAATAGGCACAGAAACGAGAAGGAGAAATTGCTATGGACCAGGACAAAGTCCCCCTTATTACAGATAGATACCACAAGTGGCTGCAAAAGCAACTGCAGGGGAAGGGCAGCGAGGTCCGGCTCTTGATGCGTCGGACAATGAACACTGCTATCGCTGTGCGCTGCGGCGTCGAAAAAATCCCGTTTGAGGAACTGACTAAAAATCTGTTCTTCTTCTGCAGCGACCTGCGAACAAAGGAATTTACGAGATTATACGAGGCTCAAATCGAACTGGCGTCTATCAACGAAGAGAAATTCATCAAGGGCCTTCACAAGTTCTATAACGAGACCGCAATACGCATCAAGAAAGAGAACCTGTACCAGGAATTTTTCGAGTTCATTTCACTTTCCATGCGCGTCCGCGGAGAGAGAATCCTCGCGAACGGGGCCCGTGATGACGAAAAATTTGCTGTCATCGACGCATTCCAGAGCATTCTGATGCAGCAGTTGGAATACCTCCGCCCAAACAAGTTTGACTTCAGTGTTGTCCTATGCGGGCAGACGACAGATGGTGAACTGATGACCGTCAAGGACACGCTGCCCGACTTTGATGTCCCGGGCTACGAGATTCAGGACGCTCCATACTCAGGAAAGAAGATTTCTTCACATGCAGAAATGAAGGAGTTCATTTGCGCCACCTATCGCCGGCACGGATTCCAAGTACATACGTTTAAGGACGTTGAAGCCCTCTTCAATGAAGATAAAATCTATACAAATCACCATTGTTCCCTCTGCCCGTATATTAACGAATATACCTACGATATCCTTCCAGACCCAGACCATCCGCTGACAACAGCAATTAGCAAGTTGTTGGCTTTCCGTGATGAGAAAATCGATGGAGATGAGCTTGTCGAAAAACTGCGTCACCGCGCCCGCACATTGCCGACGAACGGTGTCGAATTTCACCTTGAGTCCAAAGAGAAAAGGGAAGACCCAGACCCAGCGAAATGCGACATTCTCTCTTCCGTTCTTTTGAAAGAGCTCCTATACGATGATACCGTCATCATGCTCTATAAAGTCTGCACTTACTTTGGTGATATCAGCGGATATTACGACACAAAAGACGGAATGTTCTATTCCGTACTGATAGACGCCCCCGACTTCGATTTGTATAACAACTTCCGAAGCCTTGTTCTGTATCTCTACGCCTGCATGGTTTGCCGAGACGGCGCAGAAATGCTCAAGAGGGCAGAGGAGAACAGCCTTTTCTACTACGCCGCCAAGGAACAGGCTGACCCGGAAATGCCTATCTACGCTACCCCGTTCAGCAAGGGCGGCAAGTTGCTCAATATGTACCACCCCGAGCGCAATGAGTCGGTATCCTCTCCAACCGGAAAACGTGCCGGAAACGACAAATACGGCTCGGAGGAAAAGGCGATTCAGGGCTTTATCCGCCGTGTCGGCGCAGGGAAGTCCCCGTCACTGGAAGCGGTTGCCAGAGCGGAGGCACTTGGATACGAGCTTGCACCGAACGAGACATACGTGCAGCCGTTCATCAGAAGAGTGCTAAAGCTCAAAAAGAATCTTGGCGAAAAAACAGAATAAATGCAAAAACGGGGAGAGGAGCGCCAATTTGGCGCTCCTCTCCCCAAGCATGTTTAACAATGCGGCTCTATCGTTCTCCGCTGGTGCCGGTGACGGGGTTCGAACCCGTACGGTATTACTACCAAGGGATTTTGAGTCCCGTGCGTCTGCCTGTTCCACCACACCGGCGAATATGCTGGGTCAGAAATCCTCTCTGACCCAGCTCTCCTTGTACTCTTGTAGGACCTGCTGACCGCGCCCACAGGAGCCATTGCGGTAATCGACGGCAAACTCCGTGAAGGCGTCTCTCGCCATCGTGGCACTACGGGAAATGGTCTGAAGAAAGTCCTTTTCCTGTTTGACCATATCGAAGAGGGTGCTGTCGAAATCCTCATGATGCTGAGAGGTCCAGAAGGTTGTGAATGTGTCGTCGTCGTTCTCCCAAACCCACATAGGCTTATCGCTCCACCCCTCCACAACATAGAGCATTTCCATACCATGCGTGACATGAATGATATACTCGCGCAGCGCGAGGTACAGCGCGTGGTATGCGGTGGTGAAAGTCTGTCTGCTTTCATTGTCGCCGGGAAACAGGAGCCCGGAAATCATGAGTTGGGCGTAGTTCTGCTCGACGAAACCATACAACTCAGCCAGTTCACGCTTTCGCAGAGCCAGCTCCGCCGCGTCTTGCGGCAGGTCAGATAACAGCGGGCGAGATTGCAGGGATGCGCTCTTCCCCATGATTGCGGCAACGGCGTCTGCCGCCTTCTCATAGCGATTGACGAACAGGATGGATTTTTTGAGTTCCAGAACAGCGTTACGAATGTCGGAAGAATCCAGCATTTTCGTATGCCCTCCCCTTAATTAAAATCGTTGTAGGATTGTTAACAAGTGAACAGGTTTTTCGTGGACACGATTAACGACATTGAAAAAGCCATTGAAATAACTATGTTTTAGCTAATCGTGTCCATGGATATGCCTGTTCGCTTGTTAACAAAAGTTTGGTCCGAGATGTGGGGCTCGAACCCACGGCCTCATGGTCCCAAACCATGCGCGCTGCCAACTGCGCTAATCCCGGTTATTGTGCGGAGCTGATTGCTCCGCACTCACTTAAGAGACAAACTCTTTAAGCTCTGCTTCATTGAAATTCTCCGTGTGAAGAATCTTGTAGCCCGTGTTCGTCAACACCATATCGACGAACGAATCTCTCTGGGCACGGTCTTTCTGCTGATGGCTTGCATCGTCGAGCTCAATGACCCACTTTGCAACGAGCTTTTCATTGCAGAGCACAAAATCGACATGTTTCGACTGCACCTTGTAGAAGAACGTCCGATACTTCTTCTGCCCCTTGCGCGGCTCCAAAAGGTCGAGCAGGCGGACCTTCGCGAAGACGTACAGGCCCTGCCGGTCAGCGAACTCTTTCAGTTTGTAATAGTAGTCTTTCTCGTGATACGAGAAAAGCCACTTTTGTTGATAGGCGTTGGCATAGTCCAAGCCGGGCTCGTCCTCGGCGGCCCCGTCGTCCATATCCGCCGCAGAAGTGTTCTGCTTTCCACGAGCGCCTTTTGTTTTCGGCTTCGTGAACCCGAAAGCATAGATGGCCAGCAAAATGAGCAATACGATGAGAATGCCGTTCATGTGATTCCTCCTTAAAGCAGCGCTTTCACACGCTGATAGATTTCTTCGTGGATGTCCTCTATGAAACGCATCTGCCCGCAACGCGAGCAGTCGATGCGCTGCCAGCCACATCTTTCTGCGACCTTGCGGGCGTTTTCACGGCAGGAACGAAGGTAGGCTTCGTCCTTCTCGTGGATATCTGCTTTCGTGTTCGTTGCTTGCTCGCGCTCGCGCATCATCTTCTCCGTGAGCCCAGTCGGCACATCAAGATAGAAGACAAGCGTCGGGGCAGGGAGCCCGAGCAGGTCGTACTCAAAGGTGAACTACTCCGACTTCTACAAGTCGGGGTAGTTCACTTTGCAATCGAGTAGGCCCGCCGCAGCGGCTCAACATCCGCCAGAGGATAGAGCTCTCGAATAAGAGGCGTATCGTCGTAGGTGATGATGATATCCGGTCCGCCAAAGCCAGTATATAGGGCATTGAGCATCTCTGCAAGCCTTCTATGGTCTTCCTCTGCGAAAGAGGAGGTGTAGAGCGCATCTCCCTTTGCAACGTAGGGCGGGTCGACGAAGAGCGTCGCGGCAGGATACCAGTAGGCGATGCTCTCCAGGAGCTCACAGCAATCTATCGCGTGAAGCTCGATGTTGCCGCGCAGCGAATGGACGCGCAGAATGCGCTTCTCCAGCGCCGGAGGATTCCATCGGCTGAGAAATTTCTCTCCGCCGTCGTGCTTCCCGCCGAGCGGGTGTGCCTTGATGATGCCGCTGTAACATGTCCGATTCAAAAAGAAGAATGCCCAAGCGGCGTCTGCACACCTGGCGGCTTCGAACGCCGTATAACCCGCGGCAAAGCGCTTGGCTGCCCAAAAGTCCTCCAGCGTTGGAGACGGACCGCGCAGCTTCTCAAGAATCGGTGCCGGGTCGTCGAGAACCGTCTTCCAGAAAGAATAGACGAGCGGGTCGATATCATTCAGGACCAGCTTTTTGATAATGCCGGCATCGAGCAGGGACAGGCCCAGCGACGCGCCGCCAGCGAATACTTCCACGAACGTATCGAGCTTTTCGTCCTGCATTCGCTCGAAGAGCTGGTCTATGACGTGAGACTTACCTCCGGGATAACGGAGAGGGGAGACGCGCTTGCGAAGCGTCAGAGGCGCTGCTGCGCCCGTGCGAGGGGCTTCTTTCGCGGCTCCGCCCGACTCAAGGAGCAAAAGCATCCTGTGCCGGTCATTATCCTCATCCGAAAAGTAGGTGAAGCCGTCGCACATTTCACAGAAGAAACCGCCATTGTCCACATCGACCTCAGCCCCGGCGGGATAGACTTCTCCGCACCAGCGGCATCGGCAGCTTGTTTTCAGCATACAGCGCGCACCTCCTTTCGACGTTCCTATTATACCAATAGTGGAATAGTATCGCAAGTAATGAATCGAAATTATAGTGAATAACACAACATTCCTCTTGACGGAGCTTGCACGTTGCGTTATATTATACTTGTATTAAAGTCATCATTGTGCCGCATCAGCGGAAAGTCATCATTCAGGCTCCCAAGGGAGTCAGTCATCAATTCACATATTTTGTTTTTCAAGGCACTTATCCTCTTTGAGGGCAAGTGTCTTTTTATATACTCAGGCACCAAAAACAAAAAATTTTTATTAGGAGGATTTCAAAATGAAAAAGCGCATCACTATCTCTGTCCCCGAGAACTTCACGTCCAATAAGAGCAACGAGGCCATCAAGGCAGGCATCGAACGCCGCATGGCTTCCGCAAACCCTGTGGCAAAGCGCAATCGCATCATCGCCCTCGTTATTTCCGTCGTGCTCGCCATCTCTACGATGGCCGTCGCACTCGCCGGCGGCAAGCCCGCCGACGTCAAGGAACGGGCCGTTATGCCCGAGCGTGAAATCACCACGTGGATGCTCTCAGACGATGAGCGTGCGGCAGTGGAAGCTGCTGTCATGGCAGTTGCCGGCGGCGAGTCTTCTCTCTGCCAGCAGGCTGCAGCTCAGGCTATCAGAAACACCTGTGAGGACTACGGCATGTCCGTTTCTCAGGTCCTGACTGAATGGCAGTACCCCTCGAACAGCAATGTTTCTGACGATGTGAAGGATGCCGTCAGCTACGTTATCGACTACAAGGCCGTCAACGAGCGTCTGCACTGCTTCTACAACCCCGCCGTGCAGGATGGCACCTGGCATGAATCCCAGACCTTCGTCATGCAAATCGGCAATGTGCGTTTCTTCTCTTAAAGGGGTGACTCACTATGGCGAATTCGAGCTTCTTAAGCGGATATGACGCCATCTTTCTCCCCGGGAAAATCCACGGATGTGAAGACCAGGCATACATCATCTACTACAACGAATCCGGCGGCGATTCCGGTGAAGGCTGCTTCGAAATTGAAGTCGTGGATAAAAGCCGTTTGCTTGCCCTTTTCGAAAAGGTGAACGGCAACGAAGAAGAATTCTTCAAAAGACTGCCCAACGAATTCGGAAACGAGTGGTTCTACTGTCCGCGTAGCCATGCAGATTTTAGCAGCTACGCAGACTTATATCCGTCGGCAGACTTTATCAGCTCTGGCAACGATAAGTCCGCCGAGATGAATTTTCTCGTGGCTTGGGCAAAGGGATAGCGCCAAAGCGCTTTATCAAAAGGATACCGCAAAAACTTCTGGATATCCTTCCGATAAAGTGATAAAATCACAGTATTGAGATTGGTCAAGTGTAAATTACTTTTCAATAATTCGAGGAGGATAAAATCATTATGGCACATGGGAAATGCACCGCGCAGATTGCAGGGTATGTCGCCAAGGACATTACCCTCGAAACGTCCGAAAAGGGCGGCGAAAATTATTGCCGCTTCCGCATCGGTATGCACCCGCGCAAGTCGGCCAGCCAGACAACTGGCGAAGCAGAAAAGAAAGACGATACTGTATGGTTGGATTGCATCGCTTTCGGTACAGTCGCAAACGCCTTGGCAAGCGCCGTAAAGAAAGGCGACTACCTGACCGCAGACACCGACTTACTCTTCAGCGAGAATACCAAAGTAAAGGACGGGGTCACAACCGTCTACAAAAACGTACAGTTCAAAATCAAAGCTGGTTTTGACTTCTTGACCCCCGTGAAAAAGGATTCCTATGCCAATCCCGCTCCCGCGTCCTCCGCGTCCGCCAATGCAAATCCGCAGAGCACGCAGGCTTATGGCAGTGAGAATTACAGTTCCAACTTCACGCCGGAAATGGTCTCTTCGCCGAACGACAGCGGTGTTCAGTACACAGAGGAAGAGCAGGGTCTTGTCGATAACCAGCTCCCGTTCTAAAGCAAATTTCCAAAAGCCAAAATTCAAGGAGGAGAAGCCGCGCACGTTGCGGTTTCTCCTCTCATTTTTAAGGAGGTTTCAAAATGTTTCATGCTCTCAGCGGCGACGGCCAGGAAATCCATCTCTCTTGCGAGGAAGTAGGCAACGATGAGGTCTACCTCATCACCTACGGACGCAAGCTTCAGACAAACAATTTCCCGTACGATACAAAGCGTCTTGTCCTGGTCAAGGGCAAAGTCGACAGCATCACCTTCATGTGCGATGACCCGCTCAACCACAGAGGTAAAGACCCGAAGGATTGCGGCGGCATGACATATGCCGGAAAGGCTATCGTCCAGATGCTCGACCTTTTCGAGCGTAGCGAGGATAGTCCCACCGGTTTTGTCACATCAAAGTCCGTGACGCAGGACCGCGTCGACCGCCTCGTTGAAGAGGCCAAAGACGGGACATTTATTCAGCTCGTGAAGTTCAGCAGCAAGACCGCATATTTCAATCGCGAAATCGCTGAGTTGAAGCTTGCTGAACTGCAGGAACTCAGAGCCCACGGCTCCTACACCGACTTCGCAGAAGCGAGCGACCGCGTTATCACGGAAGTCATTTAACTTTCAAAAAAGGAGGATTTCAATATGGGCACCAAAATCCGCAAAATCAAAATTCATCCGACATACGGACTGGATTTTCTCGTTACACTCCCTGACATCGTCGACGACGTCGACGCGTGGGTCCAGGACATGTTCCTGACCGCAGAAAGTTGGGACTACGTTGACGAAGATGAGCAGGCAAGAGCGACCATTCAGCTCACCACGACCAACAACGAACGCTTCCCCCTCGGCTTTTACGAGGACGTGGAAGACATCGACGAATGGCTCGATGAGAACGTCACTCTTGTCGCGGACTGGTACTAAATCACATTTCGTCAGTTTTACAGCCTGCGGGTTGCTCAAGCAGCACAGGCATGATAGAATCGAAACTGGCGAAGCCAAAGGAGGAAAATATGTATACGATTGAATTGTTATCGGCTATCAATCCGGCCTACTGTTACAAGCACCGGGTAACACAGGTCGATGTAGATAATGTCAACCATATGGTCGAGTGCATCGAAAAGGCACGAGAAAACGTCTCCACCCCGATGGAGGGAGACATTATCCACTACACCGACCGGTACGGCATCTATTACCGAAACGCGCTGCTCGTCAAACTCGATGAATTCGGCGACGGCAAGGCTGAGATTTGTTTCTCTCCTTTCGGCACAAGCGTGTCCGAACAGAATGGAGCCATTCATGTCAGTGCCAGCGGCGGCCCATTCGGTCTCCATCAGCCGGAAGACTTTATCTACGAAGGATTTGAAAAGCGCAGATTCTCTATCTGGGGTTCCTGCGGCCCTTCGGAAAGCGGATGCGTCGAGTTTGAGGCCCGCGTCCATCTCTGGAGCTACCGCGAGCCTAACCCGCGCTTCGGCGATTATAGCACCGAGAACTGGGATATGTTCTACGTCAGCTCGACCGAGGCTCCCGCGAACGGAAGTCCTTATCACTACAAGGTGATGGAACCGGGCGGCACGAGCCGCTACGCCTTCGGCAAAAGACAGAAGGAGTATCTGTCCTGGCTCAGAACCTATCGCGGCGTTGAGTTTGAAGGGCATTATGCGAATCAGACCGTCGTCTTCTGCTACAGGAAGGCAGAAAAGCTTCTGTCGAAAGAAGCGTGGGATGCTCTGGCGCTGCCGACAGACACAAGATTCATGAATTGCAGCGTTATTCTCGTGAAGGTCGACTATAACGACGACACTCACACCGTCACTGAGTATCGCTACGAGAACAAGGGTGAGTCTGACGGCAAGCCCTATCGCGTAGCGCTGCGCGAAGTGGAGGACGGCGCTGTCAAGAGAGTCATTCTGCCGCGTTCTGTGCCGCAAACTGCCAAATAAAGCCGATTCAATACATCAAGAGAGCCTGTGGAGAAAAATCCGCAGGCTCTCCGACTTTTTAACACACGAATGGAGGATTTTTCTATGTACGTCTATGCAATCTCTAATAACTGCAACTATGAGATTACGGTTTCCAATGGCTATGCCAAGAAGGAAAGCGCTTTCCTCGATATGATTGCCGAAATGAACACCGCCCTGCACGATATGGTGGGGAATGAGCATTCCATCATGCCCGGCGAGGACTTCTCTATGGACGACAAGTCCTTTGAGAAAAGCATCGCCGGCTGCGAGGTGTCATTCACCGAGGATGGCTTTTCCCTCAATTATGGCGATGACTGCTGCTACGGGAAAGTGGCAGAAATCGCGGGAACCTGACATAGATATACCAGGAGGACTGCGGATTAACTCCACAGGCTCTCTCGTATTACCAAGTACAACTTTCGTCAGTATTAGGATTTCGACTTCGAATCCCTAATACTGGCGAAAGGAAACAAAGGAGGAACTATCATGTATTATGCAATTCACGGAAAGACGCCCTTGAACAATCTCTACGAGACGAAAGCCGCGGCGCAGTTGGCCATTGAGCAGATGAAAAAGCTGCCGAATGCCACACACGCGTTCGACGGCTGCACCATCGTAGAGGTGCCCGCTCCGGCCAATCTGTTTGAAATTTGGCAGATGAGAGATGAGCCTTGGGCTCACGGCTACAAGTTCTTCAACCACGAGATGGCGAACAAGAAGGGTTACGTCTCCAAGGAGTATTACAACTGCGTATACCGCGAGGCTCTGGACGCAACTGAGCCCAGCATCTCGCTCCGCGCGCAGCTCTATGACCGCTTTAACTGTGACAAGCCCATCGACTACATGGCCCCGTCCATGTCGGTCTCGGACGTCATCGTGTTCAAGGGGAAGGGCGGTACCAAGGCTTTCTTCGTAGAACCCATTGGGTTCCGTGAAATCGAGTTTTGACTCCATCATCAGCACTCACAAAATACAAAAATAACAGGAGGATTTCAAAATGAATCTCGACTACAAACTCTTCTATCTGCTCTTCGCAGAGAACTCCGACGCCGGTGACCCCGCAAGCTGCTGCAGCATCCGGCACTTTCTTTCCCTCGAATCCGCGCGCACGGTGATGAAGGAAGGATTTGCCGCGTACCAAAAAGCATGTGGCGGCCTGGACGTCGAAGATGACGAGCACGAGCTCACCATCACGGACAACGAAATCACCGTTCGCAGCGGCATGGACACATGCCGCTGGGTTATCGGTGAAGCAGTCCCCGAGGTTCCCTGCACCCAGCAGAAAAGCTAAAAAGTGAAAAGCGGCGGCATTCCCTCATGGGGTGCCGCCGTTTTTTGTTGTCCGCAATCCGCTCTTCGCCATTGGCATCAGATTGGCACGAAATTGGCAAAGAAATTTCATCGTCGCAAAAGGCTCCTACAATACAAGCGCACTTTAATTACGGTGTCCCGAGAGCTCCGTAATTAAAATATGCCGCCGTCTATTTAACTATAGGATTGCAGATTGCCGTATACAGCGTAGGGAAACGCAGAAGTTGCAGGAAAGCGCAAGGCTCACCCAAGCAGCTCTTCTATCATCTCATCAACATCAGAATAGGCTTTGCCGCCAGATACACCATTCTTCATGCGCTGTACCTCATTTATAGCCTCTATCGTCTTTTTGTTCGGAGCATCACTGACATTTCGGCCTAATGCGCGGAGTTCGCCTGCACTCCCAAATCCAATGTCAGCAGATTCTTTGTTCACATCCAGACCATCATCCTCCTTTGCCTATATTGTAGTTTCTCGCCAAGCACCAGTCAATGGAATTGGCGCGAGTTTGCCCGCAGAACAACGGAAATCTGCTGAGTTTACAGAGGAACAGGCCTGTGTCACCGACCCGAAATTGACCTTATTTTGACCGGCGGCGTCTCACACCACTGTGAGCCGCGTTAGAAGAGCGGGCTCTCAAGGCCGGAAAGGAACCGGCAAGCATACCAAAAAAGAGCGGAGAAAGCATTGGCGCGAAATTGGCATCGCTTTGGCACGCCTATGTTGGGATTTTGAAAAAAGAAAAAGTGCTGAAAAGATGGAATTCTGAATTCTCGCTACATATCGCCTCGTCCGGTTGCCGCAGAACGCAGATAAATGGTATAATGTCTGCAAAGCGAGAATAGCAAAGGAGAGGATGCTCGTGAAGACACCTCTAACCAAGGAAATTGAAAAGGCACTGTTCGCATGGAATCCTACCACCGTCGGAGGCATCAAACTCAACACGATGCGCCCAGGTTTCTCGGCAACGGAAGTCCCCGTTGAGAATGGGACAACGACCGGAGGCCTTGTCGACTACGTGTGGGTCGCGGAATGTCTGCTGGATGTGAAAACGGTAGGGAAGTGCGCCCTCTATCTGCCGCACAGAAAAAAGAACGACGTTGAAGCCATCCTGGAGCTCCGCAGAAACGCCGCCAGAAACGCCGGCTGCCCGGAGGGAGACAGGGAGACCTATCCTGCAGGAGATAAGCTCTGCGACAATACGGTGTGCCGCTGCCACATGAACGCCAAAGAGGCAACCAACGGCGTCCTCATCACCTGCGTGGAAATTAAAATTACGAAGAGCGACTTCAAGAGCAAGCATGGGCACAACTTCTGCGGAAACTGCAACTACTACGCGATGCCAAAAGAGCTCTATCCTGAGGTGAAAGACCTTATTCCGGAGGGCGTCGGGGTATTGCTGTTCTATGGAGCTGCTCAAAGCGACACGCAGAAGAAGGATGTCTTCGACTTCTCCTACTATGGAATCAAAACAAAAATCCAGCCGACCTACAAACCACTGGACGAAGAAACTCAGAAATGGCTCATCCTCTCGACTGCAAAGAGGATGAAGAAAGAAGTCCTCGCTGCGTACGACGACTTGCTTGCCGAGAAGGCAAAGGACATCATTGAGTGGGAATGATGCACGCAGGAGACGCTCTCATATAGAAATTAGGCTGCTGCGCACATCGCGCGGCAGCTTTTTCATGTCTTCACACGGTTGCCGTGCATGTTACGCCTTTGCGTGTAACGTCATATTGCGCAAAATGCAGCGTTTACAGCGGAAAGCCAAGTTTTGAGAAAAAGCGTGGCAGGGCAAGGCAGAAAACGCATCGAGAGGGGAGAAATAGCGAGGAAAAAGAAAATCGGAATGGACGCGGAAGAGCGGCGCATTTATTTTTTTGTAGATTGTAGCGCAACACAAGTGTTGTGCAAAATGCCCAAAGCAGGCAAATTTTGATATCTTCAAAAAGCAGCTTAACGTGTGAAAGCCAATTCGTTCGCAAGGCGTATTTCCTGCAAAATATGGAAAATGTGGATTTTTCGGAACACATGGGCACGATTTGGCGCAACGCACAATTTTGAAATTACCTCCTCGATTTTCATTGCCATAATGTACCGATATTGGTATAATGTCTACAAAATCAGAATAACATTATCAGGTGCACACGGAGGTGTAGCCAAGCGGTAAGGCAAGGGACTTTGACCCCCTCATTCGCTGGTTCAAATCCAGCCATCTCTGCCAGGAAGAAAGAACATCTATCGGAAACCAACACTTGCTTTTGACAATACCAGAAAGGGTGAATCATTACATGCGACAGCAACATCGGAGCAAAAAAACGGCAGCAGAGCCAACCACGGCAAGTTCCGTTATGACCGTTCAGCAGGCCGCTGAGAAGTGGGGCCTGTCCCGCCGCCGCGTCAGCCGCCTTTGCCAGGACGGGCGCGTGCCCGGCGCAGTAAAATTGTCCGAGCGCTATTGGCTCATGCCGAGCGATACGCCGAAGCCAAGCGATGGCCGGCAGAGCTGCCATAAAGCGCAACCCAAATGCTTAGAGGAAGAGGCGAACGACCTTGGATAAATTCGAGAAGAACACGTACTGGAAAATCCTCCAGAACAAGGACTCCCACGAACTCATCTTTATATCTCCATCCGCGACCGGAGCCTCTCCGCTTTCGCGGAAAGACATCCAGCAGTACGACGAAGTGGGATTCCTGCGGGATGCGAATGACGCGGCCTCCTTCCTCGAATTTAAGGAGATGGACATGCGCCCGGACGCCATCGCCTTTTTGAAGTGCGAGCATGATGTCAACGAGCGGCTGGCGGGCGGGGCATCCTTCGACCGAGAAATCCTCTCCAAGCTCATTGCCGACGTGAGAAAAGACACAGGGAGGACGTGCTTTGGCACTTGCCGCAGCTACGAAAAGGAGAAGGCATGCGAGACGTGCTTTCTCAATAAACAGCAGACATGGATACTCTGCGCGACAGCAAAGTGCCTCCATATCTCCTCTGCAAAGAGGTTGTAACATTTATCTGAAAACTACATGCGAATAACAATTTGAGCGACAAGCATTGAAAGAGTGCGCATTCTGATTTCTGCGCATTCTTTCAATTTTTTATTGCAATTTTACTAATACCATGTTTTAACGCACGGCGTTTTGCTATAATTTAGTCGAAAACTATCAAATCTGAGAAGTAATAAAGTTCAATATCAGCCATTTAGCGAATTGCCTTTTTTACCGATAATGGTATAATACAATCATAGCATATATCGTGAAAGAACGTTTGCCACCCCCCGAATCCAGGAGACGCGCATTAAATTCAAAAATCTATTATAAGGAGGAGTAATCATGCCCCTTGTCTATGCGCCCATGTGCAAAGAATGCGGTAAAGTTAAGACCACGCACCCGTCCGGACTCTGCTCACGATGTAGAAGAACGCAGAAAAGCGGTGCTATCTGCAAAGTCTGCGGCTGCGCTCTCACCAAAAACGAATCCGGCATCTGCTACGAATGCTCAAGAAAGCTGAGCGAAAAGTTTACCGGAAGCTCCTTCAACGAGTACGCCGATTGTGTTATCGAAGGCCTGCGACAAAGCATTTTCATTCTGGAGAGAAGAAAAGAAGGCCTCTCTTACGCTGACATAGCAGAAATGCTCGGCATTTCTCCCTCTGTTGCATTCAACCGTGAAAAGCGCGCCCTGCGCAACGAGATTATCTTTGCGGGCGGCTACGACTATATCGACGGCAGCTATATCCGCTCCGCAGAAGAAGAGGCAAAAGCACATCCCGAGAAAATGCTCGATGAGATTCCTTCTCTCAAGTATATCGTAGAGCACCGAAGCGAGCTCGAAACCGCATTTAAGACGGAAAACAAAGAAATGGACCTGGCACCCGTCGCAGGCAAGGTCATTAAAAAATCATATTCCACAAAGGAGACCGCAGCACCGGAAGAAGCCGACGCCGCGCCCGCCAAGAAGCCCAGAAAACAGAAGAAATAAAAAAAGAGGTTCGCATAAGCGAACCTCTTTTTTCGTGATTTTTAAGCCGTTTTCGGGATTCCGGGGATGAACGACATGATGTTGTCCGTAGCCTCCTTCGATAAGCGGAGCCGTTTGCAATAGCGGGCGATTTGACACTCAATATTGTCGATATCGGCCTGCACGAAGTGCAGGGATGTCATCTCGGAGACACCCTCGATTGCCGCGCGGAACAAACGAACGTAGTTCGTGTCCACATCGTCCGAAACAGAGTAGCTCGGAAGATACTCATAAGGCGCGCCGATGATGGTCAGCCAGTCGTAAATCTCTGGGTCAAAGGAATCGACAAATGCCTTAGACATCGAGCCATTTGCCGCCTTCTTCTCTTCGATGTACTTGTTGAGCTCGACCAGCCACTTTTCTGCGAACGCGCGCTCCTCGTCCGTCGGAAGACGGTTGCCTTTTCCTGCAATCTCAAAGAGATAGAAGGCATCGCCGCCTTTCTCCTTGCTGCGGTTAATTTGCACGGTCACAAGCGGCTCCTTCGGGCTCTTAGCCTTACGCAGGAAGTAAATCAGCATCGACCCACGAGCGGCCATGACATCGCGCGTATACGCGCCGACGCAATGGTTCAGCTTGATGCCTTCTTCGTAGAGGTCTGCTCCCGCTTTCGGCGCGAGCATGACGAACTTGCCGTCTGAATAGACGTTCGTCGGCTTGCCAGAATAGCACTTCGTAAAGCTGGTCGCTTCCTGAACATTGTACCCCTCTTTTTCTGTTCTGGCTTTCAGCAGCGTTTTCTCTTCAAGAATCTGGTTGTAGTTGCTGACCATCGCATCATGCGCCTGCAGGATGTGATGGGGGAGGACGAAGCCGCAGGAAGGAATGATTTCCTTTGCCATGCGATTATAGTCCTTAAGCAACTGCCAGACCTTATCCAGAGTATCAAGCGCCGGATAGGCGGGCTGAATCTCCTGGGACATGTACTTGATAAAGTCTGTCACAGGGACCTTCTTCTGCAGGTTCTCGCTCATGTAGAGGATAAAGGCTCGCGGAAGGCGGTTCGTCTTCAGCAGGGCACGTCCGTGCTTTCCACGAATCGTGGCCATTTCATGAGACCATCTGGCAGTGCCGTTTCGGTGGCTCATATTATTGGCGTCGCAGTCGCCGACGACACGAGCATAAAGCCGCTCGCACTCTTTCAGCGAGTACGGCTTAAACTGCCGAATCGCGAGAGAAAAGATAAACTTCTCTCCGCTCGGTTCGGATAGAAGCGCCTTCAGCTCAGGCTTTGTCAAGCCGAACCACTGGGAAAGCGAGCGAATAGACGGGTCGAGCGACGTGCCGCCGGCGGAAATGCTGTTGAGAACCGTGCTCAGGAACCACGGCGAATAGGCCGTGGTCTGAAGGATGGACTGAAACAGATTCCCTGTGTAGTGAATCGTCCACAAGAAATTCTGCATCGTTGTTCCATGATTCACCTTGTACGGAGCCCACTCAAGGCTTCCTGCCGGAAGGTCATATAAGGCTTCCAGAAACGGTGTGACATCACGGTTTCCAACCGCACGCTGCACCATGAACGTATCATAGACCGCGAACGGGGCAACGGCCACCATTTGCTCATCATAAGCCACAGCTTCTCCGAGCGGCGGCAAAGGGTAGCTGCTCAGCATCTGCCGCGCATCCATCTTTGCGGCATCTTTCGTGTCTTCCCGTTCCTGGTCAGACGGAAGATAGTAGGAATTAGGCACAAGTGCCGCAAGCGCATTCGCCCTTTTGGCACAGGCCCCATAATAGTAATTACGGAAAATGGCGTTTTCTATGTCTTGCCGCTTCTCCGGCGGAATCAAGACCGCTCTATCATATACATCAGGACGGGCGAATGAGCCAAACTTCTGCTCGTAGCCAATCCAATGCAGTTGACCGGTTATCCAGTTTACTGCGATAATGCAGGAAGGAGCGAGCTTGATAGACACCGTACCGCCGCCGCGCTTCAGGAGAGAAATACTATCTACGTAGAAATAGTAGGTCTCCCCGAGCTCCAAGGAATAGAGGAGCGGAAGATATACGCGCTTTCCCGTCGGTGTACGCGTGAAGATTTTCTCAGACGGCTTCGGCAAAAACTTGTCATACAAGTCCCGCGCCTTCAAGTAGGTGAGACGCTCCGAAACATCGCCGCTGTAATAGAAGGCTCCCACGCGCCCACCTTCATCCAACGTGTGAATCATATCGTTGGTGATTTTCGCGGTGCCGCTTTCGCCGCCGTACATGGACTGATATGCAAACGTCGGCTCATTCCAAATAGTACAGTGGCGACCTTGGCTATCACACCCATGAGAAAGTGTAGGCTCTTTGTTTGTCTTCTTGTGTACCTGAATCTCCAGCGGGCGAAGGCCTAACGCATAGCCCGGCATTTGCTCGAAGCGGTACGGCTCCTTTGCAGGACCGTAATGCGCTTCTACAGCGTGCTCAATCCAGGAAGCGGCTTCGACAAGGGTCTCGTAGAGGTCAGCCAAATGGGCAGCCCCATCGTTGGCAAAATCACGATAAAAAGTTCCTAAATAGGACATAGTTGAAATCCTCCTTTTGAAAAAAATAGACCGACAAACGACACCCCGGCCAGATGGTCGGGGCGTCGCACATCGGTATCTGCAGCATCTGCTTTATGCTTCAAGCAGGCCGTTTTTCGCAAGCACATCGGCAACGGGACCGCGCGGCTGCATCAAAGCACCGGAGTAGCCGCCGTAGGTCGCGATGGTGTCGCAGTACAGACAAATCGTATCGAGGTCGGAGCGGGTGATATTCCCGACGCCGCAGAAACGGACGGTGTTGTACTCGTTCTTAGCGATAATGGCTTTGACTTTTGCCTTGAGGGCAGACGCTTTTTTGCAGATAGTGTTCATATTGAAATCCTCCTACATTCATATTTGTATTTTTGTATTGAAAAAGGGAGGCATTTCTGCCTCCCTTTTTCGCTGATAATGAGGTGACCTTACATCAGGTCGCTCTCGGAAAGCCAGACACGGAGCAGGCCGCGACCGTCGCTGCCGATATTATCGTTGGCAATGACGTCTACCTTCGGGTAAGCGCCATCTTTCACGATATACTGGGCAAGCGCAGTCGCTTCGCTGAGAGTCTGAATGCCTTCCGGCCACTTTGCAACAAACGACATCTCGCCGTTCTCGATAGCAGACATGGCGTACTCCGTGTAGGTGTCCGCATTATCTGCCCAAGTCAGGCGTGCATGATTCGTAAGCTGCTCCGGCGTAAGGCCGGGGTCCTCTGTCGGGCGGAGGAGACCTTCGTCACCGATTTCCTCTTCCGGGGAAATGTTGGTCTCGATAGGCGTCTCCTTGTAATCTGCGCCGCGACTCACGCAAGCACTGTGCCCGCCTTCATTGGCGGTAACAGCAGTGCCGGGGATGTCGACCTTTGCGATAGGAGCAGGCTCCGTGGGCTCCGCAGGGGCAGTTGCCACAGGGGAGCTTACGGGCTCGGCTACATCGGCGGCGGAAACAGCCACAGATGCAGGAGCGGCCTTCTTCTCTCGGGCAGGGACGGATGCGGCATGAGACTTCTTCGGGACCAGACGCTTACGCGTGTGGTTGAAGAGCTCGACCGCATAAAAATGACCGTCACCCTTCGCTGCAAGCAGCTTACCGGTAACGGTCTTCAGACCGGCGGCCTTGGAGCTGATACAAATAAGCCCATTTTCGACATCTTTCCACGTCCATTCCGCATCGGGAACACAGGTGGCAAGGAAATCGGAAATGGGGGCATCTTTCTCAGCACGTGCGGCACGCACAGATTCAACGAATACTTTGTTGGTAAAGCGGGAAGGCATACCATCTACCGACGCAGAAAGGTCGATGTAGGGGATGCGGTTGCCCTGTAATACCAACGTAGCTTCCGTTGCTTTGCTGACATCGTCAGCGGGGTGGACGTAGATGCGGTCAATGGTAGAGGTGTTAGCCCAATACCAGACGCATCCACTGTCTGCAAGACACGCTTCGATGTCCGGGGTGCGGATGGCGCGGATGTCGGCGACCGCCGCATTCACAGCGGGTTCTTCCAGAATCGTCACAGGTCTTGCCGGAATGTCCGATTCTTCCGCTTCATCAGCAGGAGAGGTCTTCCAGAGCTTTGCAGCGGGGACGAACACGGTGAAACAGGCGATGCCGAACCAGGTAGCTGCCCAAATCGCCTTCAAAGGCATCCAGGACTGGAAGACCCAGCCGAGGAGTGCATCCGAAATCGAATAGACAAACAGGAACCCAATGGCCGATACCGCGACGCGCTTGATGCTTTCTTTCATTGTTAAAATCCTCCTGAAAATAAAAAAATCACAGATACCCTCTCGAAAGAAAAAGAGAAAAGTACCTGTGTTGATTAAAATGATGACGTTCTCCGCAAGGGGAGACAGATGTTGACGTTCCGCTTATAAGGCGGCAGAATGATGACTTTAATACAGATATTATATTACTCCTAAGAGCAAGACACGTCAACAGCGAATTTGTGATTTTATACTATTGTTGCGCTGAAATTCAAAAATTGCCATAAAACCAACAAAATCGAAATATTTGTCTTTGGAGTATTGACACCACCCTGACTTGCAACTATACTGATAATTGTATTAAGTCATCATCCTGCCGCACCATGCGGAACGTCATCATCCAGACCTCGTATTTGAGGCCAGTCACTTACCCATTTTTGTTATCAAGACACCAAAACCCTGTCAGTCGGCGGGGGAGCGGTGTCTTTTTATATATCCCAGCAAAGCATTTATCCCTTTAGAATATATTAACAAAAATCATCGTCATAAAAGGAGGACGAACAATTATGAAGCTCCAGAAGCGCAACGGCGAGCAGGTTACGTTCGACCGTCGCAAAATCGAAATTGCCTTGGAAAAGGCCAACACCAGTGTCGCACCTGTCGACGCTATCACGAGCGAGGAAATCAAGTCCATCGCGCTCGACGTTGAGAACCAGTGCACGAGCATCGGGCACATCCCTCACGTTGAGGAAGTGCAGGACCTGGTAGAAAACGCTCTCATCGGCAAGAACAAGGCAAATCTCGTCCGCAACTACATCACCTATCGTTACGAGCATCAGCTCCGTCGCAAGGCGAACAGTACGGACGACAAGATTCTGTCTCTTCTGGCTCACAAGAACGAGGAGGCTAATACCGAAAACTCCAACAAGAACACGCAAATCGCCTCTGTCATGCGCGACTACATGGCGGGCGAGGTATCCCGTGACCTGTCGGAGCGTGTCCTTCTCCCTGAGGACATTGTGCAGGCGCACCGCGACGGCATCATCCATTTCCATGATACCGACTACTACGCGCAGACTATCCACAACTGCGACCTCGTCAATCTTGAGGATATGCTGCAGAATGGCACGGTCATCTCCGGCACGCTCATCGAGAAGCCGCATACGTTCTCTACGGCCTGCAACATCGCAACGCAAGTCATTGCGCAGGTCGCAAGCAACCAGTACGGCGGACAGACCATCACGCTCTCGCATCTTGCTCCGTTCGTCAACGAATCCCGCAAACGCTTCCGCGGTCGAGTCATCAAAGAACTCGAAAACGCCGGCATCCCGTTTACGGAAGAGCAGGTGCGCAGCATCACGGAATCCCGCGTGCACGAGGACATCGAAAAGGGCGTCCAAATCATCCAGTATCAGGTCATCACCCTGATGACCACGAACGGTCAGGCTCCGTTCCTCTCGGTCTTTATGTACCTCAATGAGGTAGAAGACTCGCAGACGAAAGCGGACCTTGCTCTCGTCATTGAAGAAGTTCTGAAGCAGCGTTATACGGGCGTCAAGAACCCGCAGGGTGTCTATGTAACGCCTGCTTTCCCGAAACTTCTCTATGTCGCAGAGGAAGATAATATCCGCCCTGGCGGCAAGTATTACTACTTGACGGAGCTTGCGGCCAAGTGCATGGCAAGACGCATGACGCCGGACATCATCAGCGAAAAGAAGATGCTTGAACTGAAGAAAGATGCTAACGGTGTCGGCCACTGCTTCCCCTGCATGGGCTGCCGCAGCTTCCTGACCCCAAACCTCGTCGACGGAAAGCCCAAGTTCTATGGCCGCTTCAACCAGGGCGTCGTGACCATCAATCTGGTCGATGTCGCGCTCTCTTCGAATCAGAACATGGATGATTTCTGGAAAATCTTCGATGAACGACTGGACCTGTGCTACCGTGCACTCATGTGCCGCCACAATCGTCTTAAGGGCACACTCAGTGATGTCGCCCCTATCCTGTGGCAGTTCGGCGCTCTCGCGCGTCTGAAGCCCGGTGAGACCATCGACAAGCTGCTCTACAACGGCTACTCGACGATTTCCCTTGGCTACGCAGGGCTCTACGAGTGCGTGAAATACATGACCGGTCACTCTCACACCGAAGAAGGCGGCAAGGGATTCGCCCTGTCGGTGATGCAGCACATGAACGACAAGTGTGCTGAGTGGCGCGAGAAGGAAAACATCGCGTTCTCCCTCTACGGCACCCCGATGGAGTCGACGACCTACAAGTTCGCAAAGAACCTGCAGCGTCGTTTCGGCATCATCCCCGGCATCACCGACCATGGGTATATCACCAACAGCTACCACGTCAATGTGCGCGAGCATATCGACGCCTTCACCAAGCTCAAGTTCGAGTCCGAGTTCCAGGAGCTCTCTCCCGGAGGCGCTGTCAGCTACGTCGAAGTGCCGAATCTGCAGAACAATCTGCAGGCGGTCATCTCGCTGATTCAGTATATCTACGATACCATCATGTATGCTGAAATCAATACGAAGTCCGACTACTGCCAGGTCTGCGGTTGGGATGGAGAAATCAAGATTCAGGAGGAAGACGGGAAACTCATTTGGAAGTGCCCCAACTGCGGCAACACCGACCAGACGAAAATGAATGTTGCGCGTCGTACGTGCGGCTACATTGGTAGTCAATGGTGGAATGTCGGGCGCACTGAAGAAATCAGGGACCGGGTAATGCACCTGTGAATCCGTGCCATAAAATTATAACCGAAAAATTTTTCGAGCAAATGAACAGAAAAATGAACAATATTCACGAGTAAACTTAAAAATTGAAAATGGACCAAAACGAAGATTTTTGAACAATATGAAGAAAGGCGGCACTCATGCTGCCTTTCTTTTTTTGAAAATATGTTCACTTGAATCGAGATGTATTCACAACTATGTGTTCCCCATTGGTTACAAAACGGAACGGTATCTTCCAGAGTGAGGACAAAAGTGAAATGTCTATACAATACTCTAAAAAAACGACACCTTCAATGAAGAAACAGGGGTGACCCACAATCATAGGTCACCCCTGCTAATTCCTTCGCTCGGTCAATTTTTATTTTTACCGACGAGTCAGAACCGTCACTCGTCATCGTTTAGCGAAGTAGGAAATAGAAGCCTATCTCCTACGCATAGGATATGCGAAATGCCCAAAATTTCAAAGGACCCCTTTCAAGGGGTCCTTTCTTTTATTCCGTCGCGATAATGAACATGTTTTCCGGCTTAACGGTCTGGAGCATATACTCGCTGAGGGTGTACTGCCGATAGATGCGATTGACCTTGCTGTGGTACTCAGCAAGGGAGAACGGCTGAATGGACAGCAGACGGTTACACTCTTTCCCGAGATTCGTGCTGACGACGTGACCGAGTCCGATGCTGCGAATTGCTTTCAACTCACCGGTTTTCGAGTCAACGATGAACACCGTCATGGCCGCGCCTTGGCCTTTTTCATACTCCGTCTCGTATTTGCGGTCTACGATGTACCCGCGAGGCTCAAACGGAGCATCCATCCAGGGGATAGCGCCGAACTTGACCAGAAGGAAGAGCGCATCGTCGATGACGGTATACGTGAAACTAAACGCACCATTCCTGAAATTATCTATTTCGGCGCTGTTGATATCGGGAAAACCAACCGTAAGAGACCAGTACCCATCGTCATACGCCGCCCGAACAAGCGTGTCGCCGGTGCGAAACTCATCATATTTTCCCCCGACCTGTTTCAAGTCAACAACCATAAAGCCCTCCGAATGGGGAGTCGTATATGCGCTCCCGTAATATAAGGTCTATTATACCATTATCAGTACGAAAGCACAACCAGAAACGCCGAATTTTACGCTTACACTTACAGCAAGGAACGTGCAACAGTGCAAATCACGTGCAACGGTCATAGATCACCCCAAAAGGGACCTTACAGCATTGTTCCGATGATGGTACAATTACAGCGAAACGAGAGTGAATCCATCGGGATAGCGCAACGCTTTATGATGGCAACTACTATAACCGCACTTTCATGTTTCACTGCTCGCAGAAAAAAATTTCGAAAAATTGCGTTCACCGCTTGACAAGCACACCGGTCGGGAAAGCACACCTTAAAAACATGCGTTCACCGTTTGCAACCGTCACCCGCGCGCACTTATAATCAGAGCATGAAGGAAAGCCAGTCAATGGAGGTGAACCAACTTGTGCCAGGATATCATCGCGAGAGTATCGCACGACAACAGCGACCGTACGCAGTCTCTCATCGAACACTCGCAAACAGTTGCCGAAATTGCACGCACAATAGGCGCGTACATCGGTTTAGGGAGTCTGGCTTATCTTACCGGTATCCTGCACGATGCAGGATAAGCATTGCTAAGTACCTCTTTCCATGATTCTTCTATTAGAGAGGAGGGGATATCTTGAGCTCAAAATACGACGACATCATTAACCTACCACACCATCAATCAGACAAGCACCCACACATGACGATGAAACAGCGCGCCGCGCAGTTTGCCCCATTCGCAGCTCTCGCAGGATATGCAGAGTCCATCGGCGAGGCTCACCGGCAAACGGACGAGTTTGCTGCGCTGGACGCAACGGTCATCGAGGAGGCCGACAGAACCTTGCAAGAATTGGCCGCTTATATTGACAGGGGAGAATCGCCGACAGCGACATGCACCTATTTTGAGCCGGATACTCGCAAGGCTGGTGGAGCGTATCGGACGGAGACCATACAAATCAAAAAGATAGACAGATATACGAGCGAGCTTATCTTGGCCGACGGCTCAAAGCTCCCCATCCAAAACATCATCGAGATAGCGCCAAGCCAAGAAACGCTATAGTCCGCACATCGAAAATTATATCTTGACGCTCATTCTGATTTGGTGTACATTATACCTGTATTAAAGTCATCATTCTGCCGCAGTATCTGCGGAACGTCATCATCTCGACTCCCCGAGGAGCCAAGTCAACAACCCATTTTTGTAATCAGGACACTTATCTCTTCCCGAGATAGGTGTCTTTTTATTTATTTACAATCTTATCGTCAGTATTAGAATTCCGAGTTCGAAGTCCTAATACTGACATAACAAAAACACAACAAGGAGGATTTCAACATGAAAAACACAAACAAGCACACCATCTGGACCAACCGTCTCGACCTTGAGGAGTATCGTAACTCGATGCCGCCGGAAGAAATCGCCGGCCTCACCGACGAAGAACTCACTTCCCGCATGTGCGAAGAAAACGAGCTGTGGCTTTCCGACGAGAAGGAAAACCTCAGCAAAATCCAGTACAACGAACCGCTGCTCATCATCTCCGACCTCGGACTTTGGAGAGGCCGTTTTCCCGGATACAAGGATGTTGACAGCGGCAAGCTGACGGACTGCTTTTCCTGCACCTGCGGTGAATTCGTGGAATGGTACGTCGATATGTACGGGAATCTCCGCTGCGATGATACCCACCACGACGGCACAAACCACCATCTCGTCCGTGTGTGGAAAGACGGCATCTCGGACCATCTCCGCGAAAAGCTCCACGATGCTATCCTGTCCGGACATGCAACGCCAACTCTCTACGGTCGCTACACAAACGCTGTGGGGAAAGATATTGCCAATGTCTATGGCTGGAAAGTGCGCGGAATGAAGTAACAAGGAGGCGGCATCATGGCAACAGAAAGATATCGCGACTTTTATGGGTGCCGTGCATCCATTAAAACGAACGACCTGACGGGAGAAGCTAAGCTCAGAATCACGACCGCCGGCGGCACTTTGGTTGCTGCACAGGCCTACCGTTCCCATCGGGCTGCAAAGTCGGCCATGGGACAGTGGGGCAACGGCTGGGAGCGCATCCCGAGCAACAGGTAACTCTATATTTCTGTACGAAACAGCAGGCTGCCGATATAATATTGGCGGCCTGCTTACAAAAAAATAATTTGTAGGAGGATTTCAATAATGAACGAAAATAGCAAAACTCTGCCGAACATGAGTCTTACGGCATTCAAGGCACTGGTGGGGCAGCAGCCCGTATACGTTGAGCTGGTCGAGCGCTACGGCGCTCGCGGTGACAAAATCCCCGAGAAGCTAAGAGGGAAGCGCCGCATCGTCAAAGCCCGTTCCTACGGCTTTGATATTGCAATCGCTGGCAGCCTGTACGAGACGTCTCGTCTGGACATCCGCAGAGCCTCGCTCTGCAAAATCGCAGACGGTTATCTGACGCTTTTCGACCCCGGCGAACGTCCCCTCAACGCAGAGGAAACGGCAAAGATGGACGACTGGCGTGCTATCCAGAACTCGCATGAGTTCCAGCGCCGCTCCGATATCGACGCACTGACAGACGGCAGCTCGACCTACTGGCAGGAGAAGCGCTTCTTCGACGGCGATATGTCCTATCTCTTCAGCGGCACCAAATGCGGCAAGAGCCTCGTATACGCCAAGGACGACACGCCGCGCATTCGCGATGAGCGCATCCCCGGCAATAAGATTCTCAAATACCGCATTATCGTCGCCGGAGCTGAATCCGCGCCTATCCGAGAGGAGGGGCATACGGTATGATGACCATTACCAAGTCGAACTACATCAGTTGCAAGCAGTGTGAAAAGCTGCTGTGGCTTGAAAAGTACAAACCGCATGTGCTGGACGATAAAGTCACCAAGCAGACGGCGGAAGGCGACGCGGTCGGTGCGCTTGCGCGCATGTATTACCAGCCAAACGTCACCGTTAAGCTGGACACCGTGGAGCACATGGCCGAACAGACCCGCGCGCTTATCGCAGCCGGTGAAAATATCATATGCGAGGCAACTTTCTGCGTCGACGGTCTTTCTTGCGCCGTCGACATTCTCAGAATCTACCGCAGCGGTGAAGCAATCACTGGCGTCGACATCATTGAGGTGAAGGCAACGACCAGCGTCAAAGACCATCAGGTCGATGACGTGGCATTCCAGACCTACGTGCTGGAGAGAGACGGCTACCGTGTCAATCGGGTCATCCTGATGTATCTCAACAGCAACTATGTCCGTCAGGGGGACCTCGACGTGTACGAGCTGTTTTGCCAGGAGGATGTCACTGTCCGTGCAAAGGGTTGCGTGATGACTGCCCCGCTCATTGAGCAGGCGAGGGAAGTCCTCGCGGGGACAGCAGAGCCGGACCACGAGCTTTCACTCAACTGCGAGCGCCCGTATGAGTGCCCCGCAAAGGCTTACTGCCGTCAGTGCAAGGGCATTCCCGAGCAAAGCGTGTTCTCCGTTTCTGGCATGACGGCGGCCAAAAAGTATGCGTTCTACGCGCAGGGCATCGTCACGCTGGAGGACCTCTGCCGCCGCGATGAGCTGCTTACAAAGCAGCAGGCGGCTTGCGTCCGCGGAATGCGTGGCCCTATGGGCAGCGCACCAAGCGTTTCGACTGAAAACGTGAGACGCTTTCTCGATGGGTTGCAGTTTCCACTGTACCATCTCGATTTCGAGACCGTGCAGTATGCCATCCCCAAGTACAACGGGACGACGCCGTATCAGCAGGTGCCTTTCCAGTACAGCCTGCATATCATGATGTCGCCGACCGGGCCTTTCATCCACAAAGAATACCTTGCGGACCCGGACGAAGACCCGCGCGACAAGCTCGTTGAGCAGCTTTACCACGATATCCCCATGGATGTCATGAGCATGGCGTACAACAACGCGTTTGAGAAAATGGTATGCCGAGCACTTGCAACGCAGTATCCTGAGTATGCAGAGCATCTGCGCAACATCGCGGATAATATGGTCGACCTGATGATTCCGTTCCGGAACCGCTGGGTCAGCACTCCGTCGATGCACGGCTCTTACAGCATCAAGGCAGTTCTGCCGGCACTGTGTGGCAATGACCCGAGCATCGACTACCATCGGCTCCCTGTTGTACACAACGGGGCAGAGGCCATGGCCATCTTTGCTGACATGGCAGACGGACGCATCCCACGGAATGAATTTGCGGATATCCGCAAGGGCCTGCTCATGTACTGCGGCCTTGATACGCTCGCCATGGTAAAAGTTCTGCAGAAGCTCTATGAACTTATCTCTTAAGGAAGAAGGCAATTCAAATGATGAAAAACAACATCAACTACAGCACCTACATCGTCATTCCCAATGACAGTGTCCCTGCTGCTATCCTCGAAAAGTATCCGGCACTCGATACCGGCGACCATCGCGTCCTCGGAACGCTTGCTCGATACATCAGTCAGATGGGTTGCTCCCTTGCTTTACGCGGCGACGGAAAGTTCTTACTCATCCACCACAAGAACGGCTACGTGCAGTTTATGACCATCGCAAAGCTCATCCACTACGCGATGAACGAATGCTCTCGCCAGATGGGCGATGCGTCCGGTTATCTGCTCATGTGCCTTGAGGAAGACGAGGAGGAACTGCAGCTTCTGCTCAACCGCTATCACAATAGCTCTGAAGCATACAAAGCGCGTGCTGCCTTTATGGCTCAGCACGAAGAAGATGCCCCGGAGGATACAGACGACGTAGAACTGCCCGAGGGGACCATCCGACAGGCAGCGGAACTCGACATCGACACGCGCGATGCCGACGAAGAAATCTACTGCGCCGTATACCTTGCGGATGCAGAACTTAAGTATTAACTCATTTCGGCAAAGAATCCCTCGCTTCAATGGGGCGAGGGATTCTTTTTTGTTCTGCTTTGCAAATGTCGTATGTCTGATTGTCTTTCCTTAAGTGTTGTGGTATTATACCATTATCAGAACAATTCGGTTGCAAAATATTATTGATTTACTGGACTTCAAATAGACTATCTCGCTAATATAACGCATCATCGTTTGTAAAACTAAGCAAGGAGGATTCTACTTTGGCTAAGAAAAAAGCGAAGACCAATCCGCGGAAAATCCCCAAAAAGAAGCCATCCCTATTCGACCTCATCAAGGATTCGCCCGTTGCAGAACAGGCAAATGCTTACCTAAGAGAAATCCGTGAAACGGATGAAGCGCCGGGAATGTCCTACCAACGGCAGCCCGCCGACTTACGATACGCCAGTGTACTTTTCGCCCAATCCCTCGAAAAATCGCTCAACGATAGCGTTGAAAGAGCCTTTGCCGGCATCATTCGCGAGGTCAGCCATGGGCGAGCGCTGCCGACATGGATGGACCGCGCAAGATGGGTCGGCTATCTGTTTGGCGTCTATCTCCGCAATACCCCCAGCACCGAAACGGAGAAAATCGAGACCTTCATGGCATATTACGGCGAGTTTGACTATGAAAGGGAGCTCATAGACGACAACTGGATTCTCCCCATCACCGGAGTATTCTACAATGACATCCGGGCAAACTGGCTGGCGAAAAAGGTCAAAGATATGGACACGAGCCACATGCTGTACCTTGCCGAAGGAATTTGCAGCCGTATCGTCTGCCAGGTCAGAAACGCTTATCTCAACGGATTCGTGACTTCCTACGCGGTCATGCCGAGGCTGCCGGAATCTGCAAATGATGTTCTGCCGTATCTGCACGAATTCTGCGTCGAACATGAGCGCAGGGCAACGCCGATGATGAAAAACTCCCGCGAAGAGAACATCTATCTGAGTTACACCGGTGTGATAAAATCTGCCCTGCTGAAAAACAAATACTCATTCCTGATGCCGGATATGCTCCCGGACATCCTCTCTGTGGATGCCGTTGGCACCTGCGCCCCTGGCATCAAGAAGGTCGACACACGAATGCTCAAGCCGGAGAAAGCCATCAACGGCGTTGATATCAACGAGCTGGTAGAAGGGGAGATAGATGATGCTCTCCACACCTCTACGCAAGATATCTCGGAATTCATTGACGTATACAGCGGGCTGCTCGACTGTCTTCTGGACCCGGACGACCCGACGATGGCGCAGGCCGCGATTGCTTTCCGTGCCGTTCTGGACAGAGAGCGCCTCTTTTACGCAGAAGAACTTGCCCGCCTTAAAGCAAAGGGCCTCTCCAAGCAAAAATGGAAAGAGGAGGAAATATCCAACCAGAAATACGAGGCAGCCGTCAAAGAGTTAGAGACTGCAAAGAAACAGCTTGCTGCGCGAGATGACAAAATCTTTCTCTTACAGCAGCGAGTGGACACCCTGCAAAAACGGTTGGACGATGCACAGAAGCACTCTTCCTCGTCCAAGATGGGCGCAGATGAAGCAACAAAGAAAGTTGCAGAACTCGAACGAGAAGTAGAGGCGCTGCAAGCCATTGTGGAAAGCCAACTCAACGCCGAAGCCGAAAGGGCACAGACGCTCGATTTCTCTATCTTTGATGATTTCCGCGTCGCTATCATCGGCGGCCACATGACCTGGGCAAACAACATGCGCAACATCCACAAGAATGTCCGCATCTTTGACTGTGAGTCTCTCCGTGAAATCGACGATGATGTTCTGCTCAATGCTGATGCCATCTGGATTCAGAGCAACTGTATCGCGCACAAGACGTTCTACCGTGTATCAGACCGCGCCGCCACCTACAAAAAGGAGCTGCATTATTTCCACTCCGCCGGTTGGAACACCTGCCGCAAGGAGCTCGTCGATGAAACAAAATACATGGTCAAACAGAAGGAACGGGAAAAACGTCTCGCGAAGGCCTAAAATGCTATTGACGTTCATTCTGATTTGGTGTATATTATACCTGTATTAAAGTCATCATTCTGCCGCGCTATGCGCGGAACGTCATCATCCAGGCCCTTGTAAGAGAGTCAGTCTTCAATTCAATTCATGTCATCAAGGCACTTACCCTTTTAACGGGGGTAGGTGCCTTTTTATATACAAATTCAACTTTCGTCAGTATTACAAGTTCGAGTTCGAACGTCTAATACTGACGAATCAAAGAAAAAGGAGGATTTCAATTATGACCCGCGGATACTTTGTTATCACTGACTGCTCAAAAATCACAGATGTCGCCATCATCTGGGGCGGCACACGCCCGGAAAATGCGGGTGCCAGCATTCTGGAGGCCCTTTCAAAAGGCTCTCCGGACCTTGACAAGGCAGCTGCAGATTGCATCTCCGGTTACCAGAGTGAAAACTCTGATAACTACGATGACTTCTGCAACGCCGTAAAGAGCGCCGGCACTCAATGCCTCAGCAAGACGGTCAAGGTCAACGGCATCGAGGTTGACTGTATTGCAGACTATACTTACGTCTACAACCGCCGGCAGAAACGCCTCACGATGTTCACCGACGGCAAGAAACTCATCTCCATCAAAGATGCTGATTTTCCTGTGATGAAGGATGTTTTCGAGCAGTGGGAGTTCATCACGACGGCGCTCTCTATCGACGAAAGCAGTCTCACGCTCAAGCCTATCAGCAGCACCGTTGACACGCTCAACGCACTGCTCGACGATGGCGCTGGATTCAGCGAAATCATGCAGACCGCAGTGGCTTCGCCGAAAGTGTACATTGACTGCCTTGACCGTGGCAATCTGGGAAAGACCCTGTATGTGCACTACCTGTGGCGGTCATACGGCCAGTACGTGTGGCTCGACGCCTTCCACGCTGACGTAAAGAGCACCTATACGGCAAAGAACAAGTATGTTCTTGGAATTTACTATCCGAACTTTTCCATGTTCAACCCCAAAGAGGAGCTCAGTCTTCGCGCAGCAACACGGTATGTAGCAGATTTGCTGACGCCGTGTCTGCTGGATGAAAAGGCATTCCGTGAGCTGATGGATGCTGAAAACCGCGTACAGCGCAGCATTAAAAATGCGCGCGGCACAATGAGGCAGAGAGCAATGACCGCCGAGGAAGAAAAGAAGCTCTGGGATACTCTTGCAGAAGATGCTGTTCGCATCGAGGATGCGTGCTCAAAGCTGAAAATTGCGCTTGAAAATGCAGGACTTTATGCCAAGTTCCTTGAAAAGGAGCCGGCGTTTTCTGCCTACACCAAGCGCATTCATGCCTTCCTGCAAGAGCCCTATGGCAAACATCTGGATGTGTCGAGAGACCCGTTCAAAAAAGCAATCTAAAAATCAAAAAATATAAGGAGGATTTCAATTATGACCCGTGGATTTTTTGTTGTCGCAGATGGTACGAAAATCGAGACTGCCATTTACATCAATGGCAGCGCGTACCCTTCATATGAAGGCGTTAAAATTCTCGAATCACTCACCAGTCAGTCTGGCGACCCCTATCAGGGGGCACTCCACTATGTCGCCGAAAATCAGGAGGAAGTGAAGCGGTGTTGGAATGACGGCAGTTATCTTTCGTGGGATACTTTCCTCGCAGGAGTAAAGAAAGCCGGCACAAGCTGCATCAATAAAGGCGTTGATGTCGACATCGACGGCAAAAGCTTCACTGTAAGCTGCGTGGAAGATTACACTTACGTCTTCCGCAAGCGCCGGAAGTCGCTCGATGTATACAGGAATGGGAAGAAACTCATTTCTGTAAGTGCAGACCGTTTTCCTCTGATGAAAGACATTTTCAGCCAGTGGGAGACCATCATTACTTCCATAGCCATCGACAAGGACACTTTCCGGCTCATGCCGGAAGCCAAAGCAATCTGCGCGTTGGAAGACCTTATCGAGGAAGGCGCTGGCTTCGGGGAAATCATGCAGGCTGTTTCTCAGAATCCCAAATTCCACATGGTCTCCTATAAATGGGGGAATAACACAAAGCTGGCTGTCTACTACCTGCAGCGGAATGACGACAACTACACGTGGAGAAGCGGCTTCACCGTAGAACTTACGAAGAATTTGTGGGACTCGCACTATACCGGCGACACCATTTTCCCACACTTCGCGATTGAAGCGATTCGAGGGACACTCTCTCCACGGTCGGCAAAGGAATTTCTTGCAAGAAAGCTGAAGGCATATTTGCCAAAGCAGGACGCCTTCTGTGAGCTGCTATTTGCGGATAATGCAATCCGTCGCTCTATCGACAGGGCTGAGACGGTTCTCGGGAACCGTGTGATGAGCGAAGAAGAATTGCAGCAAATGGGAGATGCTCTCGAATTAAACGCAGGGCGAATCAAACATGCGCTGACGGAGCTTTCCGATGTGAAATCCGGCTTTGCGCTCATCTCGGGCGAAACAATCTTCAAGAATTTTTCAAGCCGTCTGTATCTTCCCGTGCGCAATCAGCATTCGGGATTTGGAAAATGCCTCGAACCCATCGCTGAGCGCTTCTACAATGAGAACTGCGCACAGCAGGCAACGCTTTAATCAACAAAACAACTCAAGGAGGATTTCAACATGAACGCATCACAGTTCCAAGTCACCGGCAGGGCGGCCACAAAGTCTAAGCAGACTATCACCGTCAAGATGCGCGTTACCGGACGCTTCTACTGCTCAGTGGAAGTCGATGACGCGAAGGATGAGGACGCCATCCGCGAAGTTGCGGAAGCTCTGTTTTCCGACGCCGATTTCGGTCAACTCTCTGACATCGACGGTGAGGCCATCTGTTTCGAAGACGAAGATGGACGTGCCCACCGTTTCGGAGAGGAGGACTGAGCGATGAGCGACCTTCGCACAAAGGCGGGCCAGAAGGTCCGCCTCTTCGTTGACATGGACGGCACGCTCTGTAAGTGGCAGCCTGTCGAGCAGTTTGAAAAGCTACTCGAAAAGGGGTTCTTCCTCTCCATGGACGAGAATCAAAGCGTTGTTGCCGCCGTGCGCGAAATCATCTCGAACCGCAAGGATATCGAGGTGTACACGCTCTCGGCAACACTGGCAGAGAATCCGTACGCCATCGAGGAGAAGGACGCGTGGCTGACAGCTCACATTCCTGAGCTCGATACGTCACACAGGCTCTACAGCCGCTGCGGCTCGCAAAAGTCAGAAATCGTGCCCGGTGGGAATCGAGCAAGCGATGTCCTGCTCGACGACTACACGCATAATCTTCTCGATTGGAGCAAGTGCAGCCGCGGTATGAAGCTGTGCAACGGCATCAACGACACGCGCAAAACGTGGCAGGGTGCCAGGGCGTACGCAAGTGAGGATAGCACAGCACTGGCAAATGACATTGCCGCGTTCTGCCTGATGCAAAACTAAAGAAAAGAGGAGAGGGACGCGGTAATTACGCGTCCCTCTTAATGAAGGAGGATATCTTATGAAAGCAACAACCGCGATTTTTGTGACCTGGGTTGAACTCGATGAGTTCCTCAAAAAATGGGGCAAGGAGACATTTGGGGAAGAGTGCCTCTGTGAAAGCGGCAGCGCCGACGAAAGCTGGAGCATCCAAATCTCATTCCAGACCAGTTTCCTGACAGACCAGCGCAACGAGAGTGCGCTTCGTGATATCAACGAGCGCTACAAATCGCTCATCGAGCAGTACGGCAGCGAAGACGACGCTCCGGAAGACGGCGGTTATCCCGTCACCAAGGACTCTTCTGCTCAGCTCACGCTTGACCCGTCACAGCATGTTTCCGAACAAATCGTCGGCAGCAAACTGCTCGGGTACAACATCGCGCAGAGCATGCTGACCTACCACGGAGTCATCTTTTTCGTTGACAAAGTGCTCAATTAGTTGTTACTGTTTAGAAGGAGGATTTTTACTATGGAAAATATCACCGTTGATATAAAAGTTGCGCCCGAGCTTCGCCGTATTGACGACCTTGGCCGCGTTGTGATTCCGAAACGTATCCGTGAGATGCTGAAAATCGACGAAGGCGACATGCTCGAAGAGTGCGTCGTTAACGTCGAAGGTAAAAGCTCCTATGGAGTGCTCATCACCCCGATGAGAGAAAAGAACCCTGAGGAGCGCTTGCTAAAAAAGCTGCTGCCCTACATGCGCATCCTGACGAAGTACGTTCCCGCGGAATGCCGCGTCGCATATGTGACGGCGGATGGCACGCCCAAAATCAGCTATTTTGAGCTTGGGTACAGTCCCGATACGAGTCTGAAGTCTCTCTATGCAGATGACGAGTATAGGGATGTTGTCATTCCGTTCCTGCAGAACGCCAGCAAACAGTATTCCGGAAGAAGAGTCGACATCTTCGCGCCTCCGCGCGGAAATGCCTATCTGTTCTCCCGCATCACCATGAAGGGTAAGCTTGTCGGCTACGCCGCCGCGGCATCTACGGGAGACAACGCAGACAAGCTGAAGGATGTGAGCTGCATCTTTGACAGCAACGCCCGCATCATCTCCCAGCTTCTTTCGGAAATCACCTTATGATTGCAAAAAGAGGCACCCACCGGGTGCCTCTTTTTTATTTTTTGTCTCGAAACGCGGGAATCAAGTCGTAGAGCTCAAAAGGGGAGTCGGCTCCCGCCTTGATTTTCTCATAGCCTTCCGGTACGACCTTCCACAAGGTGAATTTGTCTTTTGCAAGGTCGTGGGACACCACATACTGCTCCTTTTCTCTCGGTGTGCAAAGGACGCCGCGCCCGTTTTCGGACGCGGGAAGATTCTTTACCACATTACTCTTTGCTGCCAAAATGCCATCTCCTTCTTCACTATTTTTTCATCTTATCACACATCGTCCCTCCGCTGCAAGGGAACAGCAAATATTTTGTTCCGATAATGGTATAATTTCGCCAACTCGTTGACAAACCGAAAAATGGAAAATATAATTGAGAAAGCAAGAAGAAAGGGGCATTTTCCCATGGTCAAATTATTCCCGGTAGAAAAGACTTTCAGCAATTATTTCCTGATGGATTACCCGGATACCATCGAATTCAATTACAGCTACGGCGACGGCTTTGAAACGCAGGAAGAAGCAGCAGCGGCTATTGCGGCCCTCGGTTTTGAGCCGGTGCAATTCGTTTTCCTCCAGTTCTGCGGCCTCTGGTACGCTGTGTTCATTCAGGAATACCAGAATCAGCTCGCCATCTCTCGGGAAAGACTGTTCCTGCAGCAGAACGACCAGAAAGCACCCATCCATGTCTATTCTATCGTCGGTTATACGGCTCAGCAAATCGCATCCCTTGTGCCGTTCCGTCCCACGGGGTCCTACGGCGGCAAGCGCCACCGTTCGCCGGCCATCCGCTTCGATATGGAGTTCATCAATAACGGCCCCATTCAGTGCTCCGGAAACCTTGACGAAGGCGATTTCGATGGAGATGCCTTCATCCTGTATCATAACAGCATCATCTTCCTTGGCTCGTGCCTCTTTGAGACGAACATCTCTGTGTTCCGCCTCGACAGCGTGAACTATTACTCACGCGACACGCTCAGCAGTTTGGAACGTCTCTGGACCGCCGGCATCAAGGAAGTCAACCCATTCCGCAACAGCATCGTTTACGCAGACAAGAAGCCCTACACGCTGAATGACTGGATTAAAGAACTGCAGGAAGCCGGCGTAGTCATCGACGGGTACGACCCCTACGAGACCGCCAACAAGATGTGTACTGCCTGGGTGAAGGGCGCAGCCACCAAAGCAGCGCCGCCCAAGGGGAAAAGGACGCGCTGACCCACAACTCACAATCGAAAATTCCAAGAGCCTTGTTGCGCTGAACCAGCGAAGCAAGGCTCTTTCTTTTTGCTGAAAACAGTCGTCTTCGCTTGACCATTTGTTCCGATAATGGTATAATATCATCAAATTAAGAACGGAAGGCGGTGAGCCGGTTGGAGAGCGCAAAAATACACACACATAGCTTTCCTGCCTGTGAGCGTCTGCCAGGCGAGCTCGCCGTCGTCTATTCCGACCTTCAAGAGTCATTTCTTTTTCTGATGGCTGCTGCGGCAGAGTTTCTGGAGCGCTGGAACAGCGCGGCAGGAGAGCGAAACGAGGCTGAGGAAGACGCACTCATCTTTGCGGAGCAGCGCATACCGGAGCAGCTTGCATCCCCGCGAAGCACTTCTGCGCACACACTGAAAGAGTGGCTCACACGAGCAGATGATGCTATGAACAAGCACCTCAATGAGTATGCTGCGCTGCTCAAAAAGAAGAAGGCGTTCTGCGTAGAGCAGCTTAAGACGCTGGATAAATTTCTTCTTCTGTGCCGCAGGATGCAGATACGGTGCGAAGGGCTCCTGCAAGCCGACGCTTTTCAACAGCTTTCGACAGGCGAAGCGGATGATGCCGTCAGGCTGCCCGAAGAGGAAGAGTTTTCGCTTGGTTTGCTTCAAATCAGCGCAACACTCCTAAAAGACAGGATAACCGGGACTGAGGCCTCCTTGAGAGCCGTACAAGTCGGCGCAAATCACTTCTGTGAGAAAATCGACACTGCATACGGACATGATTGGGCCGCGTGGACGGATGCAGTCTGGAACGCAGCCCACAGAGCAGAGGTCATCATGGTCACATCCATCTTCTCTCGCGGCGTCAGCGCCACGATGCGGGAGAAGGAATCCCTCTATCACGACACCATCGCTGCGGCAGACAAGATAAAAAGCTCGTTCGACACCGCAAACTATTGCATTTACTCACTGCAGCGTGAAATCCAAACTGCACTCACCGCCGTGCAGCAGGCAGGAAGGATACAAGAGACCGGCGGAAGAGAGGAGAAAGCGATATGCTTGTAGCAAAGCATCCAGGAAAAAGCGCCATTGCTTCAGCGTAACTGGTCTCCGAGCACTCCCTGGGAGCCGGGGAGTTTCGCTGTCCAAGCTGCAACGAGCTCGTATATCCCGTCTCTCCTATAAAACTTGGGACGGAAAGCCTCGGCATCGACGAGGGCGCGGCCATTCACGAGATGTCCGCTACGGGAGAGCACTCCACAGAAGACGCCCTGTTTGCCCTGACCGTTCCCAATGTCTCTGCAAACGAACGAACAGCGCTTATGTGCAGCGCCTGGCCATATGCGGGTACACCCCTCACATGGAGTTCCGCGACGCACTGGGCGCTTGCAAAGAACATACTCGGATAGATTGATTAACTATGGATGAAGAGAAGTTTATCAGCAGCGACGCTCTCCTCAAGCGCCTTAAAAATCAGGCAGAAGTCCTGACAAAAACTCCGGAAGAATTTGCCTTGCTGGACAAAGTTATGACCATCATCCGCAGCGAACCGGCGGTCAACCAGAAGCCGGAGCTGGAAGACGATTGGGAGACCGTAGAGGTCGTACAGACAGCGGCGGGTTCCCGCGTCACGCGTCGCGCCTTCCTCCACAGCGCCTGCGGAGAGCTCCTCAATGTACCGAAGCCGTTTTGCCCAAATTGCGGGCACCGGATGTGGTCCTTGGAGAAACCAAACGCGATGGAAAGGTCAGGAAAGCAGAAGTGCGGGAGGAGACCCACAAGATAGAAGCCTTCGTCGGATTCCTCGTGCTATTCCTCGCTGCGGGATTCATGGGCAGGAAAAAGCCCAGGCACAGGAAAAACGACACCGCACACCGAAATGATTCTGAGTAAGAAGGAGAACCACATGGCGACGCTTCACATGTCGGCAGCGGAGTACCGGATGTACGTGGCCGCCGTGAGTCAGAAAAAAGGTCCCAAACACCGGAACCACATCGTCTATGTCTTCGCAGACGGTTTCGTCAGTAATAGCAAAGAGGACTCCAAAACACATGGACGTATAACTGACAAATACGACAGCGAAAAGGAATACGCGAGATGGGGCCAGCTCCGTCTGCTGGAGCGTGCCGGCAAGATATCTGCCCTGCAAAAGCAGGTGACGTTCCTGCTCCACGAAGAGTTTCGGAGCCGCGACGGTGTGCTTCACAAAGCGGTCTACTACAAAGCGGATTTCGTCTACAGGGAGCAGAGCGGAGAAGAGGTCGTCGAAGACGTAAAGGCCCTCGACAATGCAACTGGCAAATACCTGACAACGGAGACTTTCCGCCTGAAATGGAAACTCCTGATGGCAAATTATCCAGACAAGGTATTCCGGTTATTCTGAGCAGTTTGACACTCCCCATGGCTAAAGCCAGGGGATTCTTGGTTCGACGACCGCAACCTCACGCACAGAAGTAACACGAGGAATTACACAGTCTCCAAAAGCGTATAGGTTCGGGCGTGTCCCGCCCTACCATGAAATTGCTCTTTGCGCCGGAAGACCTATTTTATCCGATTGCCGGAGCTGGCGTCGCTGCGCTCATTCCAAATCATACCGAAGAAGAGTGCATTCGTCGAGCAAAAATTCTCGGTATTGCGGAGTAGCTCAGCAGAAATGCACACGATATTTCATTCCCTGGGGGGAGTGCGAATTTAAGCGCCAGAGCGAGTCGTTGCCGCAAACTGGGTCCCCGTTTCACTCCCTGAGAAGAGTGTGGATTTAAGCCTCGATGTGGGCAGTCGAAAAGCGACGCTTTACGTTTCACTCCCTGCGGGGAGTGCGAATTTAAGCACGAGAGTCATAGTCTCTGCGGTCTGTTGGACACTCCGCTCTTGGCGAAAAGCGGGGAAAAGGTCCGACAAAACAATTCAGCCGGCAACAAAGCACGGCACATCATCTTCTACGGAAGATGCGGATTTTAGCCAAAAACATTCCAGGTCAAAACGTATAGTACCAAATGAAGAGGGACACTCTTCTTGAAAAGGAGATAACCACATGGCAGACATGACGAGAGAGCAGGAGCGGAACGAACTCCATCGGGCGATTTGGGCGATGGCAGACGAGCTTCGCGGCAGCATTGGCGGATGGGAGTTCAAAAGCTATGTCCTTGGCACCATGTTTTACCGCTACATATCAGAAAACCTGACCAACTACATCAATGCGGTCGAAATCGAAGCGGGCAACGCGGACTTCGACTATGCCAAACTCTCTGATGAAGAGGCGGAGGAGGCTCGTGACGGCCTTATTGAGGAAAAGGGATTCTTCATGCTGCCGTCGGAACTGTTCTGCAATGTCCGTGCCCGGGCCGCGCAGGATGAGAACCTGAATGAAACGCTGGAAAAGGTGTTCCGGCACATCGAGGATTCCTCTCGTGGACACGAGTCCGAGAAATGCTTTGTTGGTCTGTTTGATGATTTCGATGTGAACAGCAACCAGTTGGGTGCAACGGTCACGCGCAGAAATGAGCGGCTGGTCAAACTCCTGAACGGCATCGGAGAACTGAACCTTGGCGACATCAATGACCATAACAATGATACGTTCGGCGATGCCTACGAGTACCTGATGACCATGTATGCTGCCAACGCAGGCAAGTCCGGTGGCGAGTTCTACACGCCTTCCGAGGTATCGGAACTGCTCACTCGCTTGGGGACGGTAGGCAAGACCAAGGTCAACAAGGTTTATGACCCGGCCTGCGGCTCCGGTTCACTCCTTCTGAAAGCAAAGAAGATTTTGGGCGATGAGGGTGTGACCGTGGGCTACTTCGGGCAGGAGATAAACCTGACTTCGTACAATCTCTGCCGCATCAATATGTTCCTGCACGGTGTTGAGTTTGACAAGTTCGATATCGCCTGCGAGGACACCCTGACGAATCCGCAGCATTGGGACGATGAGCCGTTTGAACTCATCTGCACGAACCCACCGTATTCCATCAAATGGGCCGGAGACGACAACCCGCTGCGCATCAATGACCCTCGTTTTTCTCCCGCTGGTGTACTGGCTCCCAAGTCGAAGGCGGATATGGCCTTTATCATGCACTGCCTGTCTTGGCTGGCGGCCAACGGCACGGCAGCTATCGTCTGCTTCCCCGGCATCATGTACCGGGGCGGTGCCGAGAAGAAGATTCGGCAGTACCTCATCGACAACGGATATGTGGACTGCGTCATCCAACTGCCGGACAACCTGTTTTTCGGCACGACCATCGCCACGAACATCCTCATCCTGCGCCGGGGCAAGCAGGACAGCACCACGCTGTTCATTGACGCCTCCAAGGAGTGCGTGAAGGTCACGAACAGCAATAAGCTGACTCAGGATAACATCGAGCATATCGTGCAGCTTTTTACCGAGCGCAAGGAAGTGCCTCATGTGGCGCATCTGGCAGCCTACGAGGAAATCGTGGAGCAAGATTACAACCTCTCCGTCAGCACCTATGTGGAGGCCGAAGACACCCGGGAAAAGGTGGATATCGTGAAGCTGAACGCCGAAATTGAGGAAATCGTGGCGCGGGAGGATGTGCTGCGGAGCGAGATTCGGAAAATCATCGCTGAAATCGAGGGATGATGTATGAGTAAATTAGATGAACTGATTCGGGAACTTTGTCCGAAGGGGGTAGAAAATAAAAAACTGGGTGATATTGCTACTATTTCAAGAGGCGGCAATTTTCAAAAGAAAGACTTTGAATCTTCTGGAGTACCATGTATTCACTATGGGCAAATCTATACTCGCTATGGGTTATTTGCCGACAGTACATTTACTTACATCAGTGAGGAGTGTGCTCAAAAGCAAAAAATGGCTAAAAAAAATGACATTATCATGGCCGTAACGAGTGAAAACATCGAAGATGTCTGTAAGTGTCTTGCTTGGCTTGGTGATGCTGATGTTGCAGTAAGTGGACATTCCGCAATTATTCACCATGACCAGAATCCTAAGTTCTTAACATATTATTTTCACTCCGAGATGTTTTTTGCTCAAAAGAGAAAATTGGCGCATGGAACAAAGGTCATTGAAGTTACTCCAGATACCTTGTCAAATGTGCGTATCCCCGTTCCACCGCTGGAAGTCCAGCGTGAAATTGTCCGAATCTTGGACAATTTCACCGAGCTTACCGCCGAGCTGACCGCCGAGCTGACCGCTCGGAAGAAGCAGTATGAGTTCTATCGGGATAAGCTGCTGATATTCGATGTCCTCGGAGAGGGGGACAAGTAAAGCTGTATGGCGGACCATTGGAGAAGTATGTATTGTGGTTGCAGGCGGTACACCATCTAAGAAAAATGCTTCCTATTGGGAGCACGGGACAATCAAATGGCTTGGCTCTACTGTATGTCAGAATCAAAAGAATATTGAAACGGTAACTGCTTACATCACAGAAAAAGGACTTGCAGAGTCTTCTGCAAAACTAATGGGAAAGGGAACAACACTTATTGCATTAGTTGGAGCAACCATTGGGAAGGTTGCATGCTGGTGAAGAAGTTCCATGATTCCCATTGCAAAGATAAGGAAACTCTTGTGACCATCCGAAAGGCGGTAGACGCAAGCCCGGAACTCCGCAGCAAAAAAGAACTCATCGAGACATTCCTCGGAGGTCTGGGCAAGTCTGAATAGAAGTCAAAAGCAGACTATCAGCCAGGTCCTTAAAAAGTATGCAGAGACGAATCCGCATATTGTCATATACACGGGGCAAACCCTCGGGAATCGGACTAAAATATACCAAAAAATATGAATCGTTCCAAGGACACAACAAGTAGAAAAGAGTTGTTCCAGTGAGGGCGAAGTGAAGAGGAAGGGCTGCTGTTATGGTAAATGCTGAAAGGAAGCTGCTTTGCACGGAGAAACCTGCAGAGCTTGTGCTAAGCGAGGTTAATTGGCACGATGATGGGGTTACTCGCAGCTTCATAAAGCGCAAGGGAGACATCCTTGTAAATCCGTCTAAGATGTCTCCATTCGAACTGAGCGAAGCTACGACGTACTGCCGTTCCGTCAACAACCCATACGCACGGGAGTTAGCCATCCGCGCCGGAATAGGCGAGGCATATAACAAAAAACGTGAGTTGAACGCCAAAGGCAAGATACTAAAAGAAGCCGCAAGTACATTCGGTATCTCCTTGTTTTGACGGAAAAGGGCAGGGGAGAACTACGAGCAAAGAGCCTATTGACGAAGGAGATGGACAAAGTGTCTGAAATCGAGAAATTCACGGATTCTATCGAGGGGAACCGGTTGACAGCAAAAATCATCGGAGATGACGGAACTCGTATCAAGATTCCGTCGGCTATGTGGCCACTGAAAGGGAAGAGGGACTATTGCTTTTTCTCTGAGAACACCATACCATGCGAAGACGAAACCATACGGTCTATCTACGATAGTATTGAGTTTAGGACCGGCAAGTGCTCTCCAGGACAGTTCAGCAGGCCACGAAGCACGGGACATCATCTTCTACGGAAGGTGCGGATTTAAGAATCACCCTTGTAGTAAATGCTGGACATGAAGAGTAGGGAAGCAGTCCGGCAAACAATTCAGCAGGGCACAAGGCTCTGCATATCGTCTTTTATGAAAGTCGTAAATCAAGCGAGGCTGGTTAGAGAATCGAGCCTATCCACGACATTTTGTTCCTTGCGGGGATGGATTAAGAGCTGTGAAGGCCTCCAACATAGAAAGACGTAAAGAGCTACCAGCGTTTACGCTGGTAGCTCTTTACGTCAATTAAACGCACAGCAGTATCAGACACCGTTACAGAGACTCATAGCTATCGGGGGAATTTCTCCCGCTCCTACTGTCAAGATTGAGTAGCATAGCACCATATTCTCGGGAAGGACTTTACTGTTTTCATACGTTTCAGAGCTACCTTCTCCAACATAATAATGCAGTACGTGCCCCTCATCGACCTTATATTCGCCTGATATTCCACCTTCGATAATCTCTACTCTTGTGTTCCCATTAAGACAGTATTCTCCATCAGCGTTCATGATACTCATAAAATGAATATATGGTCTATCTTCATCGAAAGCAATAACAAGCTCTGTATTGTCCAACTTTACTTGCTCAACAATGCTATCTGTCTTTTCCCCAACTTCACTTACAATTTCGTTGATGGAACTCCCAGAAATAATCTGGCTGGAATAGATGCCTTGTTTGTTTTCACGAGAACTTGAGAAAACAAAAATTAGGAGAATCAATACCAAAGGCAAAGGCCATAAAAGGGGATACCGCTTAGACATAGCGTAGACTATATAACCCGTCAGCAAAAGAACCAACCTTAATAGGGATGTATCCAGACACCAAATACGTCTCGGTACGTTCACCGTTATTGTACATAGTGTGGACAGTAAGTACACCCTCGGTTACTCGCATCATGGGAGTAAAGATTACCTTGCCTCTCTTCCCGGCTGGAACCTTAGGGATACCATTAAAGTGAGCATTTGTCTGAGCGCTCTTTGTGTACTTCCCTCCTAACGCAGCAACAATAACATCCTTTATTTCCGCCGTGAGTGAAATATCTGCTTCCAGATTTTCTTTAATGGTAACACTCTCACCGTACATTATGTACGTGCCTTCCTCGCCTCCATCCCACGCAGGAGAAACCTCCACTGTCATTTCGTCAACAAGACGGTCTACACCGTTCTTCTCTTTATATGTGGAAGTTCTCTCGTATACTGGAGAGATGGAACTTTCTGGCTCTCTCACCGCGTAACCGAGGTCGAAGGTTAGCTCCTCATACCGCTGAAGTTCTGCCGTCTCATCTTCACGCAGCTTGTCAAACTCTTGTTGTGTTAAACTGAACGGGATTCCATTTACGACCAGCACAGCAACGGCTGCTTCATCATTGCCCTTCTCCGCGGCCAGCGATGGAGTCCAGAGCGTAGTGCACATTGCGAACGCCAATACAAGGGAAAGCATTTTCTTCATAACAGATTTCCTTTCTCTCAGTCTATCTTGTTGACACTTATCTGACACCATAATTAGCACACCGGAATCACCCCTCCTTTAACTTTCTATATATAAAACGGAGGAATCGACTGATTTGGGACACTCCATAATAAAAATCACGAATTACTCTTTGAAACGCAATATAGCATCTATTATTTTTACAATTTTCACAAACGGTGTCCCAAATTAGTATTCGTTTTCGTTTTATTGAAAGGGTATGCTCCCGTCATAAATAAACGAAAAGAAAGGAATCAAAATGAAGAAGAAATTTTTTGCCTATGTAGTGGTCGCAATCATGCTTCTAATTACTTCGACGCATGCACTTAGCCTGCAAAGAACAACATTTGCACCAAGCCTGTCATTTAGCGACGGAAATGCCATCTGCACTTTTCGAGTTGTAAGTCCGGGAGATGATATTTCAATCTCCATGACATTATGGGAAGGAAATAAAAAAATAGATTCGTGGAGCAAAACTGGAAAGAGTTCTATCTTAATTAGCGAAAGCACTCCAGCAGAAAAAGGGCACACATATATTCTTAAAATCACAGGAACAATCGGCTCTAAAGCATTGTCAGGAATACAACGAGAAGGAACATATAATTAACATCAAGGCGGAGGTTTTACCCCTCCGCCTTGATGTTAATTATATTATTCGCAATCTTTACTATAGTTTCAATGTCTTCCGAAGACTCTATACAAAAAGTCACGCCATCGAAGTCATCAATCCATATAATGGACTTGTGGTTATCCGTTCCCGACCAGTAGATATGCCCCTCATGTCCATTTATATCCACTGCCTCTGAATGGATATCACCGTCCAATGAAACATAGGTATCACTGCTTTCAGATATATACCACATGATAATGATTTCTCCATGCTCAGAGGCATACGTTCTAAGCACTGTGTCATCCGTCATTTCTGACTGCTTTTCCGCGTATCCTTCCGGAAGCCAAGTTACAGTATAATCATCGACACTCACATCACTGCTTCTAATAGGGAAGTAGTGATATACAAAGGAATTCTCATATTGTACTCTGACCCACGAACAAAACTCCGCTCGCATCTCCGTATCAAGTGCCATCCATATAGAAAACAGCGACATCAGGACAAGGATAATACTTGCCACAAAATGTTTTATTTTCTTGAAAGTCTGCCTCTTCCTGTTTTCCTTTATGAGCATTTCCATTTTTCGTTCGAAGTCCTCAGAAAATTCGTGCTTTTCAACAGACATTGTAGTAAGAAAATCCAACAATGCTTGGCAATAATCTTCACAAAGATTTTCGATTTTTTTATCTGTCAAAGGGAAATCTTTCACAGACGGTCACCTCTTTATCTTCTCGTCTTCGCTTTCCAAAATTTTCTCCAGTGCCTTTCTCGCCCTTGCAAGAATTTTCCTCATATTTTCGTATGTGACCCCCATAACGGATGCCGCTTCACTTGCACTGTATCCTATATAAAATCGCAAAATAAGTGCTTCACGATAGCTGAATGGCAACTTATTTAGAGCTTGAGCAAGTGACCCATCGGGCAAAAAATCTTTGCCGATACGAGAAAAGGTTACATCTGGGTCCTCTTCGGAAAACCTTTTTCTCTCCCTTATAATGTCTATCGACTTATGCTCAACGATAATAACAATGTAGGCTCTTGTTTTAGAGCACTCCACATTGCCTAATTTCCCTATATTCTTGGCGATACTTTCAAATGCAGAGTGTACTGCATCTTCTGCATCATATTCGTTCTTAACAATACGATTAGCGATGTGGAACATATAGTCACGATAATAATAATAGAGGTGCTCAAACTTATCACGGTCAGCATCTGACTCTATTATTTGCAAGTAAATCAGCATCAGTATCACCTCACAAAAGAAATAGTAACACATAACTTCCCAAAACTGAACAAATAAATTGAAAAGAAGAAGTGTGCACTGCATCAATCCTAAATAGAACTCGTATTCGGCATACGAAATATGCGCAGGAATAATAGGGGGGCGCAAACAAAACGCGGCAAAATGATAGTTTTGCCGCGTTTTTACCGCGTTTCGATAGCCTCCCTCGAAAATGGCCGTTTTTTGTCCCAGTTTTGGGTCTTGACAGCCGCTGCGCAGTTTTGTGCGATTTTGTCTTACATTATATGTTTTTTAACGCAACGCAATTTGAAATCTTGCGCTGCGTTTTTCTTTTTGATTTCAGTTTTACTCAGTCAGCTATGCTGCGACATTTTGACTCAATTCATATTACATTTCCCAGATTTGCTTTTCTGTTTTCGCATCAGCGTCGATTCTTTTCTTTGCCTTGATTTTCCTTGCTTTCTATGGCCTTTTCGGCTTCTTCATTTTAACCAGTCGTTGGTCTTCATCGAATCTCTCCAGTCCGAGCTGCTGATTTCGTCCAAAGCCTTCAGCACCATTTTTAGAAGCAAATTTCGGGAAAACTTGCGTTTACCGCTTGCCACATTGTTCCTATAACGGTATAATGACGCCATATTAAGAATGTCGTCAAAAAACGCCATTAGAAAGGATGTGAACTTGCTTGTTTGACAACAACTCCCAGGGGCAGTACGACGGCGTAAACAACACCTTCTCCTTGCTTGTGACGGCTCCTGAAGCAATCTTCACGGAACCTATCTCCCGAGGCGGCGGCGAAAGATTGTCGTACCTGGTGCCCACATACAGCGCTCTGGTAGGCGTATGCAGCGCGAATTATTGGAAACCAACCATATCCTATAGGGTAAAGCGTGTACGCGTTCTCAAGCCGATTCAGATGGAGACCAAGGCCATGCTGTACCCGCGACTCTACACCTGCGATAAGCCCGGCGACGCCGACCGCGCGTTTACCACTTATCTGAGAGACGTTGCTTATCAGATAGAGGGGAAAATCATCTGGAATGAGGAACGCCCCGATTTGATGGACGACCGCGATATGCGCAAGCACATGGATGTCTTCAGACGCGCGCTCATCAAAGGCGGTCGCCATTACCCGTATCTCGGCAAACGCGAGGATGAATGCTACGGCTACATCTCGCCGTGCGAATTCGGCGAAGGCACCGGTGCGTACGACTACACCAAGGAAATGTCGTTCGGCCTGATGCTCCACAGCATCATCTATCCGACGAAGGAAGACAAGAACGCCTACGCTCAGTTCTGGATACCGAAGATGGAGTACGGCGTCATCAACTTCCCTACCGTCGACGAATGCCCTTCGGCGCTCAGACGCAAGATTAAGCTTTCCAATGCCCGCAGCCTTGAGCATCTCAAAAGACCGGTCCAGCCGGTAAATGAGACGTGGAAAGAGATGTGTTCAGAATGAGTTGGATGACCGACCTTGTCGAGACCTATGATATCTGTGCCAATACGCCCGGATTCCTTGGCCGTATCGACATCTATGAACGCGGCAACTTCCGTGGCCAGCTCAGACCGCTGGCTCCTATCTATCACGACATCGTCAAATGCGCCTACGAGGTCCATCTCGACTCCGAAGGCGATTTTCTGGCCGCGCGTGTCCTGAGCAAAGGCGAGCAGACGACCATCATCCCGTGCACGCCTACGAGCCGCGCACGCACCGGCGTCAAAGCCTATGCCGTGCCGCACGCGCTTGCAGAGCGCCTCGACTACATCACAAGGGAAAACTATCGGAACCCCTACATGGAGAACTTCACCAACTGGGTCACGTCGGACAGCTTCAAAGCCGGCGATGTCTATGCTGAAGAGCTCGTTCTGATGGTCTACCACTACCTCTGCCGTCACACGCTGGCAGACGACATCTTCTCGTGTCTGTCGGACGACGAAAAGAAGGGAGCCTCCCCTTCCGGCACGGTCCGTTTCTGCATTGACGGCATGGCAGAAGAGTACGGTCCCGCCGACCTGAGCCTCAATCCGCTTCTTTGGGAGCTCCACATCGCCCGTATCCGCGAGCTGCAGAAGGAACTTCCGAAGGACCTGTGCATGGCGACCGGTACGCTGCAGCCGGCGATGGAAGTCGGCGCAAAGTGCATCCTCGGCCCCGGCGACAGCGCCAAGATTTACCCGGTCAACTGGTCCAACGAGCACCCAGGTACCGGATACTTCACCTATCGCCACAGTACCATCTTCACCAAACCCTCAGATGCCTTCACCGTCGGCGCGGATACCGCAGAAAAGGTGCAGGCCATGCTTCGCTGGCTCATCGACCATCAGAGCTGGAGCATTCTCCGCACGGCAACGCCGAAGATGATTGTTTGGGCAAAGCACGCTCCGGACGCTTTCTCTGCAGATGACATCTATGACCCAGGAAAGTACGCCATCAGCGAAGAGGAAGAAGAATCCGACGGCGAGGACGAAGAGCTCACGCTGGCAGAAGATGACGTGGCTCCCGCTGAAGACAAACCGACCGGAGAAATCACATCCATCGGCAAAGAGCAGAAGGAAAACATCCGCGCACTCAGCGAAGGACGTTGGGTCAAAGGCTTCGACGACGTGGATGACGAAGCCATCGTCCTGACGCTGGACAAGCCCTCCATCGGACGTCTTTCCGTTGTCGGCTATCAAAAGCTGACGAAAGCTCAGTATTACGAGACCATTCTCAAGTGGCACGAGACCGCAGCCTGGGGCGATTACTTCGCACCGTCTGTCCGACAGGCCGTCATGACGGCTTACGGAGACATCACGACAAAAGCCGTCGGCTCAGATATCAAACCAGAAGCCAGGACCGCCGCACAGCAGATTCTCCGCGCTATCAACTACGGCATCCCGCTGCCCGGCAACATTGCCGACGCTGCGTTCCTTCGCACGATTAACACCTGCCACTGGAAGATGTCGGGCAGCTCGAAAGAGCTGAGAAACATCTGGTATCGCTATCAGAGACAGGTCGGCCTGACCTGCGCCCTGATTTGCAAGACCAGAAAAGATAACGGAAGTAAGGACATTACTATGGATGCCCTTGATGTTGAATGCAAGAACCGCGATTACCTGTATGGACGTGTGCTCGCGCTTTTAGATGCGCTCGAAAGCGAGGCCATGCGTGCACAGGGCCGCGAGTTCGAGCGTATGACCAACGCATACAAACAGAGCAGCTCGTTCTACCATGCGCCGGCCCGCACGACCGCGTTCCTGATGCGTGCCATCCAGCCATATGTGAAGAACAACTGGCCCGTCTCTCGTTATAAGCTCGATGAAGTCAATGAGATTCTCTCGACCATCAGCGAAATCGAGATGAGTGACCCCAATTACGACCAGACCTCCGGCACGGAAAAACCCCTTGGCAAGAACGCCATGCTCGGCTACGCCTGCCAGGTCAAGGCCATCAAAGATGCCCGCATCCGCAACACGAAAGCTAAGAAAGAACGCGAAGCCCAAGAGAAATCTCAAAACGCCTAACACTATAGGAGGATATCAAAAATGAGCAAGGAAACCACCAAGAATGAAGCCGTCTATGACTTCAAGGAAACTGCCCCTGCGTTTTTCAGCGACGTGCTCACCAACCGCATCGACTTCGTAGGCATCGTCACCGTCGACGGTGCAAACCCCAACGGCGACCCCAGCGGCGAGGGCCTGCCCCGTCAAGATACCCGCGGCTACGGCGAGCTCTCCGACGTCTGCCTCAAGCACAAAATCCGCAACCAGTTCATTATGAGATACGCAGAGGACGAAGGCCGTCATCCCGAGAACGATGTTCTCGTCATTGACGACGACTACATGGAGAACCGCGCCGCCTGTATCGAGGAAAAGCTCGAATACAAGTTCGACGGCGAGCTCGCCCGCATCCTCTTCCCAACGAAGAGCAAGGATGAACCCGCCTCCCTCAACGACAAGGCACGCGCCCTTTGCCAGAGCTTCCGTGATGTCAGAAGCTTCGGCTATGTTCTGGCCCTCAAGGGCAAGGAAGAGGGCTCTAAGGGCCTGTCCGTCGGCGTTCGCGGCCCCGTGACCATCACCACCGCCAAGAGCGTTCAGACCATCCAGCCCATCACCGTCGGTATTACGAAGTGCATCTCGAACAGCGAGAAGGATAGAAATAAGCGCGGCTCTGATACCATGGGCAAGAAGTACCGCGTCGACGGTGCCGCCTACGTCTTCAAGGGCAGCATCTCCGCCATCCAGGCCGCCAAGACCGGATTCTCCGAAGCAGACGCCGAGGCGCTCAAGGATGCCATCATCCACATCTTCGACGGCGATGAATCCGCTTCCCGTCCGGCTGGCTCAATGTCTCTGCGCAGCCTCTATTGGTTCAAGCACAACAATAAGCTCGGCCAGTATCCTGTGCAGCGCGTCCACGAGTCCGTTCGGGTCGTTCCCTATGAGGACTTCCCCTTCTATCACGAGGAACTCAACCTCAGCCTCATTTCCGGTCTCGAAGTCGAAGAGTACCACATCGACGTTTAAGCCTTTCCCCTGCTTTGTGCGGCCCGCACAAACTATATCGCTTCCTGTGGGAAGCGTGTTTTTTCGTTAAAACTGGTGCTGTATCGGCACAAAAGCGGGCGGCAGGTCTTTTTCAAGGCCTGCCGCCCGCTTCTCTTTGAGCTTTTCACACCCATGCAGGGCTGTTTTTATCTACCAATGCGAGGTAGTCGTCGTTTCCGCTGTCTTCGACCCATTCGTTGAGCGTATAGGCCCTGCACGAATGGCTGTTGACCACGATGTGCCGGCGCTTTTCCGAAAAATCCATCGCACCTGTCACCGGATGATACGCTTTGCAGCCGCTTTCCCAAATGTCATCCGCCGAAGGCCTGCCGACAAAATAGCCGTTGATGGCGTCCATCTGAAACGGTGAGAGCATCGTATCGAACATCGCATAACCGAATGCGGAAAGGACGGCGTCCTTGGACGCGCCGGCGGTAAGCGCCGAGATTCGAGACCCGCACATGACCGGAAGGTCAGCGTTTCCATCCAGCGTGCGCAAATCGGACACGAGCGCAGCACTGATGGTATTGCCGCAAATCGACGGGTAGATGCGCGAGAGACCGCCGAGCTCCCGGTGCGCGACCTCCGGGACATTGCTGACCTTTTTCTCAACGTATGTCAGATAAGGCTGCTTGTGCTCTGCTGAAGAACCATAGCAGAAAAAGGACTTCCCTACGACGATAGTCGCAGCGCCCGCGAGGAGATAAACGGGGTACCAAGTCTTGCGGAACTGGACGTAAAAGAAGTTCTCGGCATTGGAAAAGGAGGCCACTTCCCTCTTGACATCTTCAAGCGTGGAAAAGCCCCTGCTGGAACGATACTGAAGCGCCACGCGGTCGGTCGCTCCGCGAAGAAAGCGGTTGGAAAACGTCCGGTCGATGACCAGGTTTTTTCGTGTCAAAGCACCTCTCCCCTTTCGTTTCTAACTTTTGTGCAATTATACCATTATCGGAATAATGCGTCAAGCAAAAGAGGGACACAGCAAAGGCTGCTGCGTCCCTCTTTTTGTTCGTGAGAATCGGGCTATCAATCGAAGGAGAAGTTAGCCTTCTCCATCCTTTTGGACTGCGCAAAGCTCTCGCGGGCGCTGTCAAGGGATTCCTGAATGGCGGAAAACATCTTGTCGACTTCTTCATCCGAGTAGCTGTAGCTTGAGGTATTGCTGAGCTGCCGCAGAAGGCGGATGGAATCGAGCACCGCGTTCGTGCGACGTACGCCGACAGCGCGGAACTTCGTGCGTTTCTGCTCCGTGCGGTCCTCCTTCGACTCCTCTTCCGTTTCGACTTCTTCGGAAGCAGCCTCTTCGTTTTCAGCGTCCATGGTCAAATCTTCCTCAGCCATTTTCTTTGTTCTCCTTTTCATATTGTTTGCGTTATTTTGCTTAATTTTATTTCTATTTCTAATATATCACGGATTTATGCAAAATGCCAACGATAATTTAGAAATTTTTATTTGAAACAGAAAACGCGACAAAACGAAAATTTTGCCGCGTTTAGCGCTTGCGACGCTCCCCCGATAATGGTATAATATCACTATCTTCTATGGAGGTACTCCACCATGCCTAATACGAACTACATTGAGTTTGGCGTTGCCTATCGAAATCCAGAAGGAAGAGACTTCTGCGGCGAGCCGTGGGTCCTCCCCGGCCTCATGAATCTGGAGGATGCAAGAGAAGCTGCCAGAGACCTGGCGCTCATCCACTGCTCGGAAATCTCCATCATCAGAATGCCAGCCGGCAGCGCCGACGATATCGAACCACCACATGTTTCCTGGGCTTTCGCCAAGGAAAATGCCATTGAAATCGAGGAGTAATTTATGCCGAATCAGGTCAATATTGAAGTCCATCTCGGCGGTCCCGCTATGGATACCGTCGTTTTCCTGTTCTCCTGCCTCCCGGACGGCGTTTCGTCCGGTGAGCTGACACGCGCCTATGCGCAGAACCTCCCTTCCGTTATGGACACCCTGCACGTGAAGAAGATGCAGAATCCCGACGGTTACGATGGCGACCCGCACAGCCCGCAGTCATTCCTGGAAAATGGCCGTGAAAGTGCCCTCATCTGCGCCAGCAAGGTCGCTAAGCAGTATGGAGCCATCGTCCATGTCATCGTGCCGAACGTGCATATCTCCGTCGGCGTCGCCGACATCCACCACGACCAGAATCCGGGCTGAGGGAACGCATGGAAGAACAGAGAGAATTTACAAACGGCTTCGACACAGCACATGTAAGACCCTGCAAGGGCGGCGACGGCTGGGAGCTCCTGCTCAACGGGACACCTCAGCCGTCTATCGACCTATCCTATCAGGACGCCGTCGACGCAGCCGAGCGAATACTGACGGAACCGGTATCGAGACCTCTTCTCACCGAAGAAGAGCGCGTTCTGCACACCGGCGAAGACGGATTTACGTCAGCTATCGTAAAACTGGAGACAAAGAATCTCCTCGCCTATCGGGCGAAAGCCATCTACAGTCTCGCAAAAAGCATCCTGAATCCCGGCGGGGACATCGACGAATTCACCTTCGATGTCATCGGCGGGGACGACCGGATGTCCCTCATCCGCTTCTCAGCCATCCCCAAGCCGGCAGCGCCGGCTGCGGCAGAGACAACACCCGCTGCAAAGAGCAGCGAAGAGGAGCAGTGCCATGACCAGAACTTATGGGCAACTGACAAAGAAATACCGGGAAGAGAATGACATCTCCATCCGAAAGCTCGCCAAGATGATTGGCGTCGGAAAGTCGTATCTCGCCAAGCTCGAAACCGAGGGCTGCACCAGCACTCCGACGCTGCCCATCCTGCTCGCGACCGCGGAAGTCATGGAAATGGACCCGACAGCTTTCTTAAAGAAGCTCGGAATCAACATGGAAAGCACGACCGCCGAGTCGAAAGAGACACCGGCCAGAACGCGGACACGGACCGTGGAACCGTTCGAGTACATCCCGCCGACGCTGGAGAACCTGCAGGCAGCACTCAAGGAAGGACGCATCATGGTCCTCCCTTTCAAAGCTCTGAAAAAGGGCATGCTCGTCTATATCCCATCCCTCGACTACGGATTAGCCATTGCCAACGAAGTAACTGAGGTAAAAGGCGGCGTGTACGTCTGCGCATCCGAAGCGCTCGGCATGACAGAGTTCACCCTGTTCGATATTGGGCACACCGTATTCACCGTCAGGGCAGATGCCCAAAAGAAACTCACCGAGCTGCAGGCGAAGCAGCAGCTTCGAGAAAGCCGCCTGAATGCTCGCAGAAAGGAGCCAGATACCGATGCTTGAATATAAGGATGAAGCCTCCCCTCTCATAGCCGACTTCCTGCGATTCATGTCGCTGCAGTGCAACCGGTCCGATGCGACAGTGAATGAGTATTACCTCGACCTTCGCATCTTCTTCCGCTTCATCAAAAGAGACCGCGGAGCCGTTGACCCGGATATGCCATTTGAGGAGATTCCGATAAATGACATCGACCTTGAGTTCGTGAGAAACATCAAGAAGACGGACATCAACAACTACGTGGACTTCCTTCGCTCCGAGCGGAGCATCCACCATGCGCACGGCGGAGACTCGAACGGCATCGGACCCGCCGCGACCCAGCGAAAAATCGCCTGTCTCAAGTCACTCTATAACTACCTCTGCGAGCGCGCCGGACTTCTGGACTCGAACCCGACCATCGGCGTCTATGTGCCGAGAAACCGGCAGTCCCTTCCCGTCTATCTGTCGGAAAATGAGGTCAAGCGGCTGCTGGCATCCGTCGCAGGACTCAACGAGGTGAGAGACTACTGCATCATCCGTCTGTTCCTGTCGAGCGGCATGCGCGTATCCGAGCTCGTCGGGCTCAATGTCGACGCCCTGCGCTTCGATGACACGGGAGCGCCTTATATCAAAGTGCTCGGTAAGGGCAATAAAGAGCGGCAGGTATACCTTGGCGGAGATGTCAACGACATCCCCGAGGAGACGCCGGAAGAGCGGGAAGCCCGCCTGCGGGCGACGCATCCGTGCGTACAGGCCATTGACGACTGGCTGGCCATAAGAGATGAGTACCAGCCGCCGAAGGGCGAGAATGCCCTGTTTCTCTCCCGCAAGCACACCCGCATCAGCGTCGACGCCGTACAGAGCCTTGTCAAGTCCTCGATGCTCAAAGCGGGCCTTGAGGCCTACTCCCCTCATAAGCTCCGCCATACAGTCGCAACACTTGAGCTGCAGAGCGGCACCGATGTCCGCGTGGTACAAGAGCGACTCGGGCACAGAAACCTCAACACGACGCAGGTGTACACCCACGTCAACAGCCAGGATATGAGGACCGCGGCAAAAACCAACCCAGTCAACAAAATCAAAGCCCGCGAGTGGTAAGCGACAACGGACTATAACCAGTACAGCCGCAGAAAGGATACAACATGAGCAGCTATCCCGGTATTAAGTATTTCGTCCATGACGGCAGCGTTTACCTCGTTCCGCACTACACAAACGACCCCGGCCTCGCCGCCATGCTGGATGAGGCACGGCAAACCGCCTCCAAGGACATGACAAAAAGCCGCGCGGTTCATGCCATCTATGGAGTGAAGCACTACGACCCAAAGACCGGAGATGTCGTAAAGGCCGATATCTACGCGCCCGCCGTCCTCCTAAACGAAGCTGAGTTCACCCGACGCACCGATGCGCAGATGCAGGAAAGCCCCGGCTGCTGCATTCTCGCACTCCACGCCAGAAAATAAGCCGTATCACTGAGCGAAGAGCGGCATCTTAGCCGCATTATTTTCTAAAACTGACGAAATAATAAAAAGGACCTGTCTCATTTCAGAGACGGGTCCTTTTTGCCGGTATTAGAAGTGCCAAAGGTCTTCGTGAAATACTCCTTGCCAAGCATCCAGAGATATTTGTCACGCGCCCAGGGAGAAATATCGCCGAGCGCATAGAAGCGGCTGAACTCATCCATCACCTGCTTGAACTGCGCATAGTCCTTCAGATTGAACGAGGCAATGGTCGAGAAACGGTCCGCGCGCTGGAAATACCGCAGTACATCATCGACATAGCGGTCATATATCGGATAGACGTCCGGCCTGTGATGACTGCAATACTTCGTGGCGAAGGAATAGAAGTTAATCTCTTTCTCATTGACCGTCACTCGCTGGATGTCGCCGACCAGCGAGATATCGCCGCGCTGCAGCCGGTCATCTATGCTGAGAGACAGGATATGCGCCGCGACGGGATAGACGCCGTAGATATTGGTGCTGAAGAAGTCATTGAGCGTCGCTACCTTCAAAAGGATATCCTCTATCTTCTCATTGCTCGGGCAGAGCTGCCGGAACAGCAGACTGAGCGCATCCTCCTGATGCCGGTACTTCTCGAACTCTTCCTGTGTCTCCCAGCGGGATAGATAGGCCTGCGCCTGCTCGGCGGAAGGGTGCGGGATATCCAGACCATCTGCCGCCGCCTTTCGCAGCGCTCTCTGTGGAAGCTGGCGCAGTGGGACCGTCTCTCCGGAGCGCTCCTGAAGAAAGCGCCGGAAGCGGCGCAGATGTGCCATACGCCAGTTCACCCATTGCACGCGGTCTGTTCCCGCCCTGCCGGCTTCCTTCAAGTATAGCGACTCCATGTACATCTTGCTGATATTCTCGAAGTCATCCGAGAGGATGGTATCCCAGAACGCATCCTGCCCGAGCCGGGCCCAGAGGTAAAACGCCGCATACGCCGACGTCCTGGCAGTTGTCTCCGCATACTCGTGGCTCTTCAGGTACTGCACATACTCTGTGCGAACTTCGCCAAGGGAAAGCTCTGTTATATCGCTCATACCGATACCTCGAATCTCATGGATAGTCCTATCATACTACGCCGCAGCAGACATGGCAACTTTTTGAGCAAGTGTTTCACGTGTGAAATCAAAGAGAGGGATGTGTATGCTATTATATAAAGTTTGCCTACCGTCAGTATTACACGCAGAGCAAACGAAGAGCGGAAGTTACCGGCAAAGTATTTCACCGGTGAAATCCAATGCCGGGGAAAGAGAGATATAATAAAAGATTTTGCTTTCGTCAGTATTACGAAACTCCCTTTTAAGTTAATTGTTGCTACTGCTTGGGTAGCCAATTCTAATGTAGATTTATTCATTAGGGGACATAAAAGAGGCTCTCTCCGATAAGGAGAGAGCCTCTTCAAAGCTATTACTCGATATAGCAAGCAGCTAAGACGATGACATTGGTGGTTCCGCCGCTTATGTTATCAAACGAAGATGTTGAACATGGAATGGCGTAGGCTGTAAATGTATCTTCATTGTAAACCTCTGTGCTGTCCAAATAGTACAGAGCATAATAGTTGTTATCGTCATCAGCGGCCAAAAGGTATGTTAGCTTACCTCCCAAGTAGTCATCCTCAAACACCTGCACGGCGTAGAGGTCTAACTTTACTAAGCCAATCTGATCTTGTCTGCGTGTCTTATTGAACTGTTTACTTGAGAAATCTTGTATGTCAGAGGACTGTACCGCTTCATTCGTTGCAGTAGGGAATAGATTTTCATTTGCGTCAATATACTCAATCACTGCATCTGAAATAGCAAATTTGCCGAATAGGTCTAACTGACCAATGTAGTTGAAAGATTCACCTGTAGTCGGCGTAAACTCTCCATTTGTGTATGTTCCTGACATCTCCAATGTTTCGCCATCATTTATGATGGTTGTCACGCCGTAGCCGTTAAAGGCTCCGTTAGAGAAATTGCCTTCATACATATATGTAGTAGACCCGTTTTCTCCGTCTGCTTTGAATGTTCCTACACCTTGTGGCTTGCCATTGACAACTTCTCCGGTGTACTTTCCGTCAATATCATAAGTGTCCGTTCCCTCTACCATAGTAACAGTGATATCATAGTCTGAAACGGTAGATGGTGTATCATTTTTAGGTGTCTCTTGTGCGGTGCTCCCACAACCAGATAGGAGTACCATAAACAATGACAAGACAATAATGCCCGTCTTTTTCATGACTGTATCTCCTCATTGGTGATATATTAGCCGATTTAGGCTTGTCACCTGTTAGGAGTATACCATGTTTGGCGAATTATGCCAATAGGAAAAGAAAAGATACGAAAACTGCCAGATAGTCATTTCTATTTGCGTTCCTTGACAACTGCTTCTATGTTGCTCTTTTGACTGTATATCAAAGTAGTGGCAATGTATCTGCACCTCCCAATCATCTGATTTGAAATTTATATTTCTTCTGACCACAAAGACAAATGAAAAGAGGATACCCTGTTTCAAAGGGTATCCTCGTGCAGATGCGACTATTTATTCATGTATTTCAAATTTTATTCACGATTATACATAGCAACACTTATCTTGAAAAGGGACTTACGAAATAGGCCTCGAACGAAGAAGCAGAAAATCGCAGATAGAATTTCACTCGTGAAATCCTATTGGGGGGTGCGCCATGATATAGTAGAAGATTGCGCAGCCACCAGGAGTCTCTCAGGCACGTCAGGAGGCGACGTATTCTTAGCCGCAAACGGAAGAGCGGGTACTCCACGAATGCCCGCAGAGCGCGGCACAGCGGCCTGCAAAGCACGAACACCGGTTGCAATGTTCGGCTCCCCGTGATAGAATCTCTCGCAAGAAGAAACATACTAAGCAGTAGGAAGGATATATTGCCCTATGGCCACGTCAAGAAAGAAGAGCGGACCCAAAGAGCAGGACGAACAGCAGGCTTTATGGAACCCCGTCGAGAAAAAGCTCGGCGAAGCGGTCCAGAAGATGTCGGACTCGCAAGGCTATGTGCCGAATGTCGTGCCCGGCTCCGTCGTCACGACGAACGCGCTGACGCCGTTATGGAAGAACGCCAAGTCGTTCGCAGCCTTTGAGCGGACCGGCGATGAGACTAAGCTGCCGAAGACCCGCAAGTCCGTCAATAACGTCGCGAAAATCACGCTGTCGGACGACGTCCTTGAAAAGGCAGCGCCGCTGGGCGAGTTTCAGCGTGCGGTGCTCGAAGCGGTCCTTTCGGAAATGGCCGCCGGCAACCTCGCCTGGTCGAGCTCCATGCTGTACCGCACCATGACCGGTAAGACGAACGGCGAGTCAGTCAGCCAGGAACAGCAGAAGATGGTCGACGACGCCATGACGCAACTCATGTACACGCCGCTTCATATCGACCTCCACGACTTCGCAGGAAGCGAAGATATCGGACCGGGGGATGCGGTACTGGACGGCCCTATCCTGCCCGCAGAACGCATCACAATGAACCTCTCGGGCATTCCCGTGTCGTCGTACCGCGTGGTGGCCCTGCCCATCATCTTCCGCTTCTGCTCTATCACAAAGAGCATCACGATGACCCCTATCTCTTTCCTCTCCATCGGCATCAGCTACACACAGCGCAACATCGCCATCCTCAACATGATGCAGCGAAACGTCGCGCCTCTCATCTATCCGACAGAGGGCGTCTACAAGAAACCGGCTCCACTCATCATCCATTACGAGAGCATCTATGAAGTCGCTCTGGAAGGGAGCAGCGTGGAGTCCTCCTTCACCGTCAAGCAGCGCATCCGAGAGACCGTACACACGATTCTCGACACATGGGCCAAGCACGGATATATCGCCAAGTGGGATTCCATCAAAGAGCGCCGCAGCTACGTCGCCGTGCGTATCTTCTTCCCGAACAAGCAGCCGACGCCGCCACCGCCCGTCCACTTCAATATCCTGCCCAACCGGATAGCAGAGAAGAGCGAAGTACCCGAAGAGGATGAATAAAGTCCAGAAAGAGTCCTGCCAGCCGGCAGGGCTCTTTTTTCGCGTTTTTCAGGGCAATTTTTGGCGAAAATGGCGAAAGCGCAAAAACCGGACACAAAGCAAGCATTTTCAATGCTTGTATGGCAAAACAGCTTTACAGCACTAAAATCAGAGTATCTACACAAAAAACGGGGTCTATCTACACAAAATCTATGTGAAGTAAAATAACCGTACAAGTATTGATATATAAGGGCTGCAAGGCAAAAAAACGGCGAAATCGGTCTCTTTTCGCTCCCCTGCTCGAATGGTGTCGGGAAATAGCAGCTCCGGAGGGTATACGTTTTGTAATACTGACGAAACGGGAACATGCGTCAGTTTTAGAGAAAATGACGCCGAACGGGTGCTCTGCCTGCAAGATTTGTGTAGATACATCCACTCCGGCATGAATATTGGGCTCTCGGACACCGCGTTTTTTGTGTAGATAGGGGGCAAGTTTTGTGTAGATGAGCCCTTATTTTTGTGTAGGTTAGCCCTGAGAAACGTGTAGAACAGGGCCGATTTTTGTGTAGACGCCACCCCCTGTTTTTGTGTAGATACGCCCGTCCAGAGCGCCGAATACCATTGAAATATCAAGGATTTTTCATAGGTCCTATTTTTGTGTAGATGCCATCTATCTACACAAAAATAGGACCATCTTTACATAATCTTGGAAATGACGGTATAGTACATCGTGAAATTGCAGAAGTATACCCCCTCGATTTCAGTATAGAAAAAGGAGGTGCTCCCAGATGAGGCCGGATATCGTCCAGACATACCCGTTCATAGATAAATGGCGGGCGAAGGGCTATCAGTATTACGTCGTTCCGAAGGATATGCTGACGGACGGCGCTGCGCTCGGCATCAATCTGGATGAGACCTTTCTCTATGTCGTATTGAGGGACCGCACAAAGCTCTCGTTCAAGAACAACTGGATAGATGACAGCGGCAATGTCTATATCACTTATACGCGAGAGGATGCTGCGAACTACATCGGCTGGTCGAAACGAAAGACCGTAGACGTTTTTGCCCGGCTCGTCGAGGCCGGATTGCTTCTTGAAAAGGAGCAGCCGATGAAAAACAGCGTTGTGAAGAAGCCAAAGCGGCTGTATCTCCGAAAATGGGTGCCGCCCTCCCCTTTCCATAGTGTCGAGGAGCTGAAAAGCGGCGGTTTCCCCCTGTTTACAAGAGCCAATATCCTGGGAGAATCGGACCCGTACTACATCATCCCGAAGGTATTTTTCGAGGATGAAGCGCTGCACGGGCTCTCGCTGCGGTCTATCATGCTATACGCCATCGCGCTCGACAAGATTCACCTCAGCATCCAGTACGGTCGGGTGGATGAAGACGGGAAAGTGTGGTGCAGCCTCGACAACGAGGCCGTCCGGCAGGAGCTCGGCTGCGGCAAAAACAGTCTCCTGAGCGCCTACAAAGAGCTTGAGAACCTCGGACTCATCCTTCGAAAGATGCCAAAAGACATGAGCGGATACCGCCTCTATTTGAGAGATTATCTGCCGTCGGAAGGGGCAAAAATCGAAGTATCCCAAGATTTGCACGTGGAAAGTGGGGATGGAGTTCAAAACTTGCATCATGGCGGTTTAGATTCTGCATCCGGTGAATTTGATTCCTGCACCAGGGGGATTTCAAATCTGCACGCGGAAAATCCAAATGCTGCATCTGCAGACGACCTAAATTTGCACGCAAGTCAATCCCTTACTCATCCTGACGTAAATCAGCTTTTTTCAGTCAGCCTCGGCGGCACGCCGCCGGAGCCCGCGAAAAAAGAAAATGTTCCCTTGGATTTTGCGACCTGCTATGAAGCGCTGCAGGACCGCTTCGACTATCCCCTCTTCTGCTCGCTCATCGCGCAGCACGAGGAAGGCGAGAGCCGGCAGGAGACTATGTACCGTCTGCTGGACGCATCCATCGAGCAGATGACCAAAGACATGAGCTTCCCTGGAAAGTACATCCGTATCGGGCAGGAGGTCCTCAAAAAGGGAGACGTCCTCCTCTGCTACCGGGACCTCGACCTCTACACGCTCTACGCGCTCCTGCGCGCCATCTGCGAGCGAATGGAGACCATCACCAACCTGGATGCCTACTTACACCGCGCGCTCGTCAGGGCCGTTGAGACCCACGGAGCAGCCGCGTTTTATATCCGCCGGGAGCTTGGGCAGTAGGTCCCAGATATTCTCTGTTCCGGCGGCAAAAGCCGTATGTTACAATCGCGTAGCGAGTACCCGAGACACACTGTCTTCCCCTTTCTCACGCGTCCCCAGCGTAAACTATTTTTACGAGGAGAGCGAATCATGAAAGGGAAAATCAATCAATCGGATATGCGCTATGTTCAAAGCAAGTTCGAAGAGTTCAAGAGAAGAGAGACCTTTGCGTCGGAACGCGAGGCTCTGAGCGCGCTGGCGCGCCTGGAAAAGCTCCTCAGCGAGGATGCCGAGTACGGGCCGCCTGCCTTCCGGGAGTACCTACAAGGCATCGTCAAGCGCCTTCTTGACTACTACGAGCCGATATGCCGTGACGATACCGTTCCGGAAGGAGCGACGCTTGAATGGCTGACCTCCTGCTGCGGGATAGGCTTAGAGCTCCGCAGATACGACATGGCGAGCGTCACAAGAGAAGATATCGACCGAGCGCCCGCGTGGCACTTCCCGGCGGATTACGAGTCGGACCTCGTAATGGCTGCCGAAGGCCGGTATCTTCCCAAAAGCGTTGTCAAAACAGCTCTTCGCTTCTCGGAAGCAGAGCTGAACGAGCTGGTCCGAACTCTGCCGCGGTCGATGCTCGACCTGCGCAGAGATGGGTCTCTGGAAATCAGCGAAGGGGCCCTGTACCTTCTGAGCGAAGGCATCAGAGACCCATATGAATGGCCCAACATCGTGGTGACGGAAAAGCACCTGTTCGTGAGTGCTTCCAGAATACCCACGATGCGTCGATAAGAACAGCACTCCTGCCCCAAGCCGCGTGAGAAGAGAGACGGCGGCGGGTACTCGCATCCCTTTCATGGGGCCCCGCTCTTCCGCCAAAGACCGCCCCGGCACCCCACGCACCAGGGGAGCCCATTAAAATAATGTTTACCGCACCCCTCGCGGGGACCACCCTCACCTCTCGTCCCTCTCTTCTCCCTCTTCTCCCTTACACCCTCAGCCAGGTCCGTCCTGTTCCCTACCCTTTCCTTTTTAACCCATCCCCTCTCTAAAATAATGTTTACCGCACCCTCTGCGTCCCCATCCCCACCAGTTGCGCAGAATTTCTCCGAAAACGATACCCTTCCCTTCTCCTATATCTCCCGATAGACGCACCTAAAACAATAAATGAAAATAAAAAATCAAAAACATACATAAGAATGGGCCGCGCCCAATACAGGGAGAGAAGGACAGGACAAAAGAAAGAGAAGAGCGGAAGGACGGGAAGAGCCGCCATACGGCGGAGAAAAGAAGAGGGCGAAAGAAAGGTCCTGGCTGCCGGAGGGCAGCAGAGAGACGAACAGAAGAAAAGAAAGAGCCATGGCGGAAAGAAAGGCCATAAGCGGCCCGTAGGGCCGCAGGACGGGAAGGACCCGAGAAACGGGAAAGAACGAGAGGAAGCGCCGCCTGCGGCGGCGCGAGGACAGGAGCAGAGGCGGAGAGCGGCCCAAGGGGCCGCAGCACGAGAAGAGCCCGAGGGCAGCAGAAAAACCAAAGGACGGGAATGTGCCGCAGAGCGGCGGAAAGAAGAGCAGGACAAAGGAAGGACCCGGCTGGCGGAGCCAGCGGGACGGAACAGCAGAAAGAGACAGAACGCGCCGCCTGCGGCGGCGCGAGGACAGCATGAGCAGAAGCGAAGAGAACGGGCCGCAGAAAAGGCAGCGAAGAGCGGCAGAGGCCGCGAGCGAAGAAAGGCCCCACCCCACCCCGCGGAGCCGCGGAAAGGCAGAGAGGGACGGGAGAAGAGCGGGCCATCGCCGCGCCGAAGGCGCGGAAAACGGAAATATTGACCACCAACGAGGACGGCACCGAAAGGTGACGGGGGCTTGCCCTGCGGTAAACATTATTTTAATTCGTGGGTGTCTGGTTGCAGAGGCGGCGCGGTGGGTGGTATAATAAAAGGGCCGGCGAGGTAGTGCTCGCGGCCCAGTTTTATTTCAGGAGTTGATTTGTATGACACGTCGGGATGTCGGCGTTAAGGTAATGCGGGCTATCGGTTTGCCCGAGAGCGTTGTGAGCGCATTCCAAAAGGGCGAGGTCTATGTCACGGACAGCTCGTGCGGGCTCATGTCGGTCGTCGAGTCCGACTCCCCTTTCAGTGACGAAATCGCCAAGCTCGAATCATACGGCGGGCTCGTCTTCGCGGTCACCAGCGGCGACTTTCTGGTCTATGGCTGCAGGATGCACATGGACACCTACCTCTATGTCGTCGATGAGTACGTGCAGATGATGGAGAACAACATTGCCAGGGGACGTCCGGAACTCGAAGGCATCATGGAACGCACAGAGGACGGTCAGTTCTGTATGCTCGGCCATGTCGTCACCGACAACGAAGATGCAGAGGACGGCTCTGTCATCTTCAAGCGCCGCGGCGGCGGGCTCATCCGGACGGCCTGATGCGCTGCATTCTTCGCATCTGTCCAAAACCAAAAAGCACCGAAAACTCCTTGTGTACCAAGGGCTTTCGGTGCTTTTCTTTTTGCTCTTTTTAACTTGCCGGTAACTTGCTGGAGAGCCGTTTGAGTGGCATCAGTCATCCAAATGCTTCTCAGATTTCACACGTCTTCTCACATAGGCTTTCCCATTTGGCATGACCTTGGTGATAGGCTTCATGTCACCCCATGTGCGGCGCTGCTTGAGGTGGTATGCCTTCTGTTCTTTCTTGCTCTTCTTCCCGATGGGAACGAGTTTCTCCATAGCTTTCTCCCCTCTCTCCTTTTTTCTTTCTTATCTCAGACGTGTACGCTCCCAGTATCGGTTCATCTTGAAGGAATCATCTTTCGTAACGTCGACAGCGCCTTCAAACGGCCATTCATAGGCCATAGCTTCTTCAACGCTTTCAAACTCGACTTCACCGTACAGGAACTCGTTCTCCGTACCGGGGTCAACGAGAGATACTTCCAGGGTGTGCCCATTGTGCGTATAGACGTAGTAGTCCTTGACAATGAGGTCGTTCCCAATGAATGCTGCCGTCTTCTTGAAGAAGTTTGCCGGGATATCGCATTCGATTTCCTCACGGACGAGCTGCCCATGACCTTTGATGGTCATGCGGTATGTCATCTTCCCATTCTGCTCACCAATGAGCTCTTCCCGACTGTAGATGCGGACGACGGGGTCTGTATCCACGTAGCCAATTAGGACGTGGCTGCGGGAATCCGGTTTCAAATCCGGCAGCGACTTCAGCAGGAATTTTCGTTCGATTTCCATTTTTATATCCTTTCGCTTCTCGTTAGAATCCGTTCTCTGACCATATCTCAATGACAACGCCCATTCGGGCAAAGGTGTCGTGGATGAGGGAATAGATATAGGTCCACTCCCCTCGATTCTGGCCTGCTCCCATGCAGTATGGGAAGGCGACAGTGTGGAGGCGCATCTCCTGCATCTGCACGAGCAACGATTTGAGTGCGCCCTTGAGAGCCGTGTAGTCGGTCTTCGCTCCGTACTGCCCGAAGAGGTTCGCGATGTAGAGGCCGCTCTTCGTCTTCACCATCTGGCACTCACCGAGCATGTTCCCTTTCTGGCAGGCGGCTGCATACGGCGGAAAGGCCTCGGGGCACTTGTCCCGAATCTCCTGGTCGATGCCGGCGTCCATTTTCCCGAGGCAATTCGCCTGGTGGGCAATGACTTCGGCGGTGCTGCTCAAGATGTTCCCGTGGTACCTGCGAACTTCCATTTCATCTCACCTCACTGCTATCTTATCAGTTCTTGCAGAACTTTGCAAAACGCTTTGCCTGGTATTCGGTGATGTCTCTGACGTTGTTTGCCATCTTCCACTCGGTGAGCTTCAGCGGCCATTCCGTGTCGAGGCAGATGCTCTGGTCGATGGCATCCAGAAGTGCCTTCTCTTTCTTCTCTCTTGCACGGATGAAGTCCATGGCGGTGTTGAGGTAGCGGATAGCGTAGGCGTATGCGACTTCTACCCCGCCGATATGCCAGCCGCCGAGCGTCTTTGTGTTGATGGCCCAAAGGAGCCAGATTGAGTTCATGTATGTGAGATTGATGAGCTCTTCGTCATATAACTCGAAATTGGCGCGGGAGGTCCCTTTGTAGTCCTTCCACCAGCCGCCAGTCTTCTCAACGCTGACGAAGACGTGACGGTTGGTACGGACTTTGATATTCAGCGGGACGACGGTCTCTGAAAATCCGTTCTTCGCGCAGAAGTCGAGGCGGGCGGAATCATCGGCAAAGGTAATTGCCATCTCCCCATGCTCGTCCGGCTCCCCGATGGTCACACCGTCGACCTTCGCCACCTCGTCAAGGCCGTCGCGCACGGTGGACCAGTAGCGTATCGGTTTGAGTTTCCCTCCGACACGGTCCATGAGTTGATAGACGATGTTATATTCCGGCGGGTCAAACTCCACGAGGTTGACCGGATAGATGGTGCAGTCTTCGACCTGCGTGTCATGTGTGCGGTTCCTTTCGCCGCGGCCTCGGCTGTTGTGCCAGGGAGTGTCAGCGGAGTATTGGCCGAACGCTGCTTCGGGGCGCAAGCGCTGCGTGGTGAGAACGGAGTCACCTTTTGTGATGCGCTCATTGACCCTCTGGATGATTTCCGTCAGGGAGCCGAAGCGCGTATCGGAAAGCCAACGGTCCGCTACGGCGTAGACGACATATTCCGACTCACGGCTGAGCGTGACGCCCTTTGGCAGCGGGAGCATCGGCGTGCGGTCGATGACGCCCTGCAAAATCTGATAGATGAAGTTTCGGCTCACGAGGCCGTCCAGCACTTCCTTGCGCTCTTCACGGTACTTCTTTTTCTGCTCCTTGCGGTAGCGCTCTTCGTCTCCGGGGAAGTCGAAGTGAGGCTCCGAGGCCGGTTTTTCGTCTTCGACCTTGACGCTGTTCTTGGAAAGCAGCAAATCATCTGTAATGTGGATTCGCTTGTCATCCGTCCACCCGATGTAAAGGTTTTCTCCATTACGGATAATGATTCCAACGGCTCCGCCGTGATAGTAGTGGTAGTTCTGAAGCATGTTGCCAATCTCTCCGCAGGGCCCCTGCGCGATGTCTGTTCTCGTGCCGGTCTTTGACAAGCGGACCAACATGACACAGCGTTCATTCGGCGCGAAGACATCGAGCGCGGCGGGACAGCTACGAAGGAAGCTCTCGAACATAGGAAGCTGGCCCCACTGGATGTCATAAAGCGACACCATACGGGCAAGGTCTTCATCCAGATAGCGCAGCTTCTGGTAGACAACGATGGGCTCCGTGTCGGGCGCTTTCCTGCCCGAGCGCACGGTCGCAAACTTGACCGTCTCCCCTGCATAGCAGAGAATAGAATAGATTTGACTGTCGAGCAGGTAGATTTGATTCTCCAGCTCGTACTTCTTTTCTTCGAGCTCGTCCTTTTTGCGATTGAGTTCTGCCATGAGAGCAGTCTTCTTTTCATCCAGCTCGCGCTGCAGCTTTGCCATTGCTTCCGTCAGCTCGGCGAGCTCCGGCGCAGACCCATCTTTGACGGATTTGAGGTGCGCTTCCAGCTCGGTAAGACGTCCATTTTCATCATCCAGCGCAGAACGCACGCTGGCAGGCGTAAGTCCTTCCGCCTCAGTCGGAATGAGCTGCTGGCTGTCCCCGTCTCTCGGCGCTGCGATGCTCGCTCTCAATGCAGCCGGAGACACATCCTCATAGCTCTTCTTTTTTGTAAAGTGCAGATACTTGTCAGGATTAAAAACGAGCACGAGCTTATTTTCGTTCCCGATATAGAGACCGGCGACGCCGAAAATGCCGAGCGCATTGAGTTCAGCTCTGTCCTCATCGTCTCCGCCAAGAGAGCCGTCTTCCGTCGTGAACCAGAAGCGGACGTTGATGGCCTGCTCCATCATGGTGTTCATATAGTGGATGGTCTCCAGCATCTTTATCGCGCCGAGCACGCGTGGCCAAGGGGCGTCCAGTGTCCTCTCTTGTGGACGGCCCGCCCAGTTGGGTACCGTGTACTGCGCGCTCAGCGCCTCACGAATATGGCCCGAAAGGTCCCTGTCGTTATTGAGTTCCGGGAACATTCCGCCCATGTAAAAGGAGTAGGCGTTTTTGGTCAAAGTGCTGCAAATCTTCTTCCAGCCGTCAGGGCCGACGGACTCGACCCAGTGGAGGTAAGATGGAAAATCGTGAAATACCGCAGTCCCGCTTTTCATCTGTTTCACCCCGTCATTCTTATTTTGTTGTCATTATACCATTTATTATGAACTCTTTCAACAAGTGAAGCCCTCTTCTTTTTCGCAGTTGGATGAAAAGTGCACGATGTTGACATTTTCACCAAAACCCGCGTTGCCGTTTTGTACCGATAGTGGTATAATAGCGTTCGAAAAGAATGGAGGAAATGCCATGAGTTATCATACCACGAGGGATGCCAGCTTCGACCTTGAATACTCCTTTGTCGCGGTGACAATCGGGTGCTGCCCCGTCATAAAAGATGCGCTGAAAGACCGTCTTCTGGAACTCACCAAAGAAGTCTTCCAGGGCCAGTACGGCTGCCGCATCCTGGATATCAACGTGGGCGCTGATTTCGTCCACGTCCATTTTGATGCCAAGCCATCGACAGCGCTCGGCGAGCTGGCCCGCTATTATATCAGACACACGGGTGCGTGCTTGTGGAGCGAATTCGGAGCGTATCTCAAGCCGTATCTCAGCGGCAGCACATTCCGTTGGGAGCGTGACTACTTCCTTTGTGTCGAGAATTCACGCTGCCATGACATGGCCGAATCTTTCATCTATGAGAAGCGGAAAAAGGCTTCTGCGGCAGGAAGCACCGCAGAGCTTCCCAATCTGCCGGCTAAAGCGCGGGGTGAAAAGGTGCTCTCCCGTTTTGGTGCGCTCATTTACGAGCTGCGCCGCGAAAATGATGAAAATGCCGATGTCCACTCAAAGGCCACTCTCTTTGGGGTCCACCCCTCTGTCTTCCGGGAAAAGGTCCTGCAGTGCGATGCGCCGAAAGAGGAATGGATTGAGGCCTTATGCAAAGAGTACGGTATGACGCGTGATGAGTTTGACGAACGCATGGCGCATATCGACGCAAGAGCGTTTGACCTCCGAAAGCCGTCTCCTGAAAAAGAGGAAGATGACCAGTCGGAATTTTACAATTACAACAATGGTGTGCAGCGCGTGTGTGAGATGTACGGCATCGGCGTAGGAGACATTGCCAACGAGACCAACTTCCCCAAAATCTACGTGCAGAAGCTCTACGACGACCCGTCTGCGGAGGCGCTCCAGAAATTTGAAAGCGCCATCAAGGCTGTCTACCCGGCGGCATTCCAGAAAACGAACGCGAAAAGTGTGAGGAGGTAAGGATGATGCCCCGCAAGAAAAAAGATGCTTTGCAGCCCGAGCGCGTGAAAACCAGCGCACTGGTAAAAGAGCCCACAAAGGCAAAAGGTAAAACGAAGGCAAAGGCCGCTGCAGAAGAAGAGCCTCACTACGATATCCCTCACGGCGTGACGATTCAGGACATCTGCAACACGTACCGCATCAACATGGAGAGCATCGCTGCGGCGACTAACTACCCCATCGCCTATATCAAAACGCTTGCCGATGACCCGACGTCCAGCATGGTCCCTGGCTTTCAGAGCAAGCTGAGAAGCGCCTTCCCTATCGCGTTCGATGATGTGGATTATGACGACCCGTTTGGCGATATGCTGCTTGGCGGCAGAAAATCAGCCGAAGAGATATTCTATGATATGACGGGCAGGACGCTGCTGCAGCGCAGTCTCCTCTACCAGGTCGAATATCAGCTCCCGTATATTTCCGCCAGTACAATCGTCACAATCTCGACGATGCTCGAAAAAATCTCCACGCGAAAGACCTATGAGTCGGCGGAAAACTTTGTTTTTTCGTTCCTTTCTCAGATGGGAACCGAAGATAGACGCTTTTCCATCTGGGACAAGGGTCCTACTGCGATGAGAGTGCAGGCGGGGGTCTCGCTGTATGCGCTCAAAAATGCGAAACAGAATGGGCGCAATTTCAACGCTGAGACCAAGCAGCGCCTCGCAAAGTACCTTTTCGGCGAGAATAAAACACTGGCCAACGCATTCTATTACCTCAATGATATTTCCGATGTCCGCATCTATAAGGTGCCGTACTCCGCTCTTCAGGCCGAGCAGAAATCCTTCCGTGCGTTAGTCTATAAAAAGCTGCCTTACCTTTCCGATGAAGCTGCGGAGGAACTGCTGCAAATCATCTGGGACGATATCATGGTCTCGCCGCCGAAAGGAAACAACATGCCGTCCAGGGCCTCTGCCTTTATCCGCTGCCACCCGAAGCAGAAGACGCCTCTGATGACGTCTATCGACTGGTTTGCGCGTCACGAGATTAGCAATTCTCCTGTGCCCATCTCGTCGCTGGCCCCGTACTTCAGCGCGCATAAGTCGACCGTTCTGCGAATCCTCAAAGGTGCATTCGAGTTCCAGTACAAATATTTTGAGACGCTTTCGGAGACATTGTCTCTTTCCCCCGAGGAAAAGGAAATGCTGCGTTACGTTGGCACCATCAGCATGTGCTGGTCGCGTTTTGATATGCGCGATAAGACGACAGAGCAGCGCGAGATGCTCCGCCAGTTCGTCGGCACGATGCTCTGGTTCACGAAAGAGGAAGAAAAGACCATCTCCGATATCATTGAATCGGCCAAAGCACGCTCTTTCGGTGAGTGAAAACAAAAAGGACAGTCCCCGCGAAGGGACTGTCCTTTTTTCTATGCACTGAAAAGCGAAGTCTGTTCAAAGTTCGCTTTCCAATTCCAAGTGGAGACAGGCACCGTTTTATTTGCCGTCTTCTTGGGTGTTGTTTTTACCTCCTCGACCGTTTCTGGTTCATCGAGTTCATCCGGTGCGTAAGCAACGCAAATGTCACGGAGCTTATTGATGAGCTTCTGGCACTGAGCTGACTCCGCAGCGAACTGCGTGCCGGGTTTATAGACACGTCCAATCCCCTCGGCGATGAAATCTCCACGCTCTTCCAAAAAATATTCAGCGAAGGCGAAATCGTCCTCGCTGATAAGAGTCTTTTTGTAATAAGCATAGGAAATGTTCCTGATGACCGCCTCTCCATATTCTGCTTCCAGTTCGATTGTCCGCTCTTGTGGACAGCTTTTATGCTGCCTCAAAAGAGCAAGATATTCCTCGAAGCTGAAACGCAGGAAGGAAATGTCTCGGAAGGTAATTCGTTTGGCTCTTGATGCCATAAAGAAACCTCCTTCACTTTTGGGTCAAATGCCAGCTTTAGTTCTCGCGGCCCTCCACTTCCTTGCCGTCTTTATCGCAGACACGGGAGTGGTAGGCGAACAGTTCACCGTACTCCTCGTGACCGGTGGCTCCGCAGTCGGGGCACACCCAGCCGATGGAGTAGCCGGTATCGTTCAGCTCGTGTTCGCCGCAGTAGTCGATTTCACCGCCGCAGATGGGGCAGATGCCTTCCTTATCTCCGTCAGGATGCAGCGGCGGGAGACGTTCCTCATCTTCGATGGGGAGACTGTCGCGCTGCGCGAAAGCGAGAATCACTTCGCTGTCAGTGTCGGCCAGCAGCAGAGCGAGTTCGGCGATGCTGTCCTTCACGTCGCTTTTGTACTCGTCCGGAAGCATGTCCGTGATGTCCTTGCGGCACATCTGGCGGATGGCGTCGCAGCCGTGATTCATGACGAACTGAAGCGCGGTGGGGAATGCGGCATAGCCGTAGGTCTTGCCGTAGGCATCTTTGAGCTGAGCGTAAGTCGTGCTGGTGTTCATGTTGGAATCCTCCTAAATAAAATATTTTTCTGCATTGATGTTCACTTGATTTCTTTGTGATGATAGCGGTTGTACGCATTGTCGTACACGTAGACATCATTGTCGTACACTTCGACTTCGAGCACGCGGAAAATGGTGCCGTCACTCTTGAGCGTAACTTCGTCTCCCGTGTGCAGCTTCTTCGCGTAAATGTACTTCATATGCAAATGCCTCCTTCAAATGATGTCGTCTGCGAGATAATCTCCCGCGTCGTGATAAACGGTGATGCAGGGGTCGTCTTTTACCTGCGCCAGAGCAGCTTTCCTATCGAGCTGATGCTCGGCAGCATATTGGCTTGCCATGCAGTCAGTGCAAAGGATGTCGCCGGACATGCAGTGAAAGACTTCGGATTCGATAGTCTCTCCGCATGCGGTGCAGGTGAGTTCGCGTCGATGTTTCATCATAAAACCTCCTTCTTTTTGATGATTCGTCAGTATTAGAACTTTGAAGTCGAAATCGTAATACTGACGATAGCTTCGTGGATATATAAAAAGACACCCATCTCAAAAGAGATAAGTGTCTTGATAACGAATATTGAAATGATGACAGGCTCCTGTTCGGAGTTGGGCTGATGACGTTCCGCAATGCGGCAGGATGATGACTTTAATACAGGTATAATGTA
>ENA-UPSY01000035-UPSY01000035.1-human-gut-metagenome-genome-assembly--contig:-NODE-35-length-130297-cov-25.716150_pt1 | contig 130297 bp, 113 predicted proteins | sample MGYA00250044_ERZ773365 | MGnify/ENA primary metagenome ERZ773365 (study PRJEB29103, sample SAMN06111932) | human gut metagenome | biome: human gut; feature: ankylosing spondylitis patient; material... | reverse complement strand
GGAGTCTGCGAAATTTAATATTTCGGTATCACCATCTCTGGATTATTATTGTATATTGCCATATGATGATTCTTTTGTATTTGTTACAAAAGAAAAGCACAAATCAAGTACTTGTTACAGTTTAATAATCTACCCAGAAGATAAAATGAATTAGTAGCAGGTGACAGAAAATTTGTTACGGAAGATGTAACGAATATCCCCAAGCAAACAGCTAATCCCATCTACTTCTGAAATAATAGCGACTTTGGTAATCTGTGAGAGGCTTAATGCCTTTGTCAATAAAAAACTGAGCCACCTCGCTAATAAAAAAGTGAGCCAGTTGTGATAAAAAAATTTTGAGCCACTAATCGTGATTCAAGGTTGAGTCGATGCGGTAAGACGAGCTGCAGTTCATGTTCAGAACAAAGGATCGGAAGGTGACCCTGTCTATGAGTGCAGCAAGCAGCATTTCATTTTCAAAAAGCTGTGTCCATTGTGAAAATTCAAGATTTGTACTTATGATAACACTGGCTCTTTCTGAACGTTCTGATATGATCTGAAAAAGCATCTCTGACTGATACCTGTTAAAAGTCAGGTAACTGAGTTCATCGATGATCAGAAGATCTATCTTACTGAGACTCTTTTCAAGTTTGGAAAGCCTGTTCATCTGAACTGCTTCTGCAAGCTCAGCAGCAAGATTGACAGCCGTATAGAATTTTACCCGATACCCCGCCTCACAGGCGTTCATGCCAAGTGCAATCGAAAGATGTGTCTTTCCACTCCCGGGATTTCCGATCATGACAATGTTTTGACGCTGCTTTATGAAATCACAGGAAGCGAGCTGCTGTATGGTGCTTTTACTGACGTTTTCAAGTCTTGCCATATCAAACGCATCCAGCGTTTTCAGTGTTGGGAATTTTGCAGTTTTTATCCTGCGTTTCTGACCCGCTGCTGAACGTTCTGCAAGCTCCTGTTTCATCAGCTCTATCAGAAATTGTGCATAACCATCGTCAGCAGAAAGCTGTCGTATGACTTTTTCATAGTTATTGAAAGTCGGCAGTCTGAGTTGTTTTGCATAGAGCCTGATCATTTCTTTCTGTACGCTGTTCATACCGCATCACCGCCTTTCAGAAGCGAATCATATCGTTTGAGATCCGGCGGTACGATCCCGATGGAGGATTCTATCTGTATTTTTCTTACCGGACTTCCGATCACTCCTGCATACAGCGTGTTGTAGGAATCTGCATAAGGCAAGTGTTTCAATACCGCATTTCCGATATCCAGGTACAGCCGCAGCACCTTGACAATTTCTTTGGGACTGCTCAGTTTCATCAAAAACTGATAAAGTTCGGTCGGAACAGTTTTCTTGATCGGTGCAGCATTGTAAACACTTCTCGGACGCTTTTCGATCAATCCGATGTAATGCTCTAAACGATAATGGGTCTGGTTATGACGGTAATCACGATCATATTTTGCAATGATCTCACCTCGGAACAGCATTATGACCTGATTGCCGCTTCCTTTGACCGTTATCATCTTGGAACTGTACTGATACGGCACTGCGTATTTGTTGTGATCAAATCTCACAAGTGAGAAATCATCCGCTTTGATCTGAAGTGTATTTGATGTATCATAGCGGTACGGCGGTAAAGGGATCCAATGCTCCTTACAGTTTTCAGCCATTTCACCTACCGTCAGATCTTTTCCGGGTATCTTATGATTTCTGTACACAGCGCAATATTCCAGAAGCTTTTCATTCAGCTCATCTATGGTCGATATGTTAGGGACAGGCACGAAGAAATTTCTTCTGACAAGTCCTACCAGACCTTCTACAAGCCCCTTTTCATGACCCTGTGCCGGATTGCAGAATACTGGTTTGAAGGAATAGTGTGCCGACAGGGAAAGATATTTGTCTGTTGCTTTTGCATGACATCCAAATCCTTCTTTTACAGCAACACGAGCATTATCAAAAATGATCTTCTGCGGCGTTCCGCCAAAATGTTCAAGTCCTTTTACGATCCCTTCCAGAAAGCTTTCTTCATTCTGCCGGTAAAAAGCGGAAACAAAGATATCCCCGCTGTGGCATTCACGCATACACCATATTTGGATTTTCTGCCTGATCCCGCCAAGTATTACAGTTGCTTCACCCCAATCCACCTGAACGGCTTCGGCTGGGTCATAGGACAATGGTACAAACACATTGCTCACCTTGCCTTTGAGTTCTGCCACCGTCCGTCTTACAGAAGCTTCACAGCCATCAAAACCACATTCGGCAACCAGGCGTGTGTATATCTTATGTGCTGTATGCTGCTGCTTCCGCGGTGCTTTCTGGTCAGAATCCAGGCACTTCATGATAAATGCTTTGACATCATCGGTGATGATGTCATTTTTTCTGCCGCTGCCAGGTTTGCGTTCCCATGGAACTGTTCGTCCTTCCCAGTATTTCTTTACTGTGTTTCGTGAGATCCCCAGTATCTTTGCTACATTACGCTGGCTGAAGTCTGTATGCTCTCGATAATATCTGATCTTTTCATAGATCTCCATTGCTATTGCCACTTCTTATCCCTCCTGTATACAAGTTCTTTCTCTTATGATACAGGATTTTTATTATTTGTGGCTCACTTTTTTATTATCATTTTTCCCTCAGCTGGCTCAGTTTTATTTTAGCAGATATAGGCTTAAAAAGAACTAAGATGAAATAGCCACTATTTTATCAATAGATTCTAGCACTTCCCCTAAATTGCGGAGCAGCTTCGGTTGCTCCGTATTTTTATATCAGGCAAAGATAATCCGGTGATTTGCACAAATTCACCCTTGCATTTCACGTGGAAGTATGGTATACTAAAAGTGATAGAAAGGACGTGATTCCAATGGCAACTGAACAGGAAAAGAACCGGCGAGTGGCGGAGCAATTGCGGCTAATTGATGATGACTTCTTACGGCTCTATTTCAACGATAATCCGGAAGGCGTGGAGTATATCTTGAACATTTTGCTGGAGCGGCAAGACTTGAAGGTGCTGCACAGTGAAACACAATGTGAATATCGCAGCTTGTCTGGACGCTCCATTTCACTGGATATTTATGCGGAAGATACCAATGGAAAAAGATACAACATAGAAATTCAAAGAGCGGATTCCGGAGCAACACCAAAGCGTGCTAGATTCCACAGCAGTATGTTGGATACCAAACTGCTCCAAAAGAAAGAACCGTTCCGCAATTTGGCGGAAACTTTTGTGATTATGCTGACGGAACATGACATTATGAAGCACGGCTTGCCACTATATCATTATGATAGAATTTGTCGTGAAACCGGTGCGTATTTGGAAGACGATTCGCATATCATATACGTAAACGGAGCTTATCAGAATCCGAACGACAGCATTGGCAGACTGATGCACGACTTCCAGTGTGTGAATGCGAAGGATATGTACGCTGAAGAATTATCAGAACGTTTTCGATATTTCAAGGAAACCGAAGGAGGTATGGGCGAAATGTGTAAAGTTGTAGAAGAACGGGCGAAGGAATATGCAGCAGATGCATTGCAAAAAGAGAAGGTTGCGGATATCAGACGGATGTTAGACAAGCAGAAATACTCGCATGAGGAAATTGCAGAAAACTTGAATGTATCACTAGAACTCGTGGATGAGGTTGCAAGTGGCAAGGTTGCTTGAAATACTGCTTTAGAAATTAAAGTATAGGATGCTAATTCAAGCATCAGCCAAACAGTTAAACTTAATTTTTGAAACCGATTTTCAAATAGCAAACGATAACCCAAAATCGAGTGCCTCGCAAACGATAGCTCAATCCATGTACAAACAATGTCTGAAAACAGCCTCTAAAAACCAAACGATACCTTTGCTTATCGTTTGCGATTTGGCTCTCAATTTTCGCTTTTCTAGGCGATAGCAATCTCCTTGATTTTCAGCCGAAAAACAAAAAACCTCGCAGAATTGCGGGATTTTTGGGATTATTTTGTATCAAAATGAGAGCCCTTAGGCAGTTGCGACGACCGGATTTAAACCATAAAAGCTTGAAAACTTATATTTGAGTTTTCAAGCTTTTTCTTTCACACTGCTTGCAATTTCAGTTTTTTTGTGGTATAATTTCAATAACAAGTAAATCACGATGCGAAAGGGTGATGACTATGGAGAGAATTTTTAATATTACGGGTTCCTGCAATCCGCAGCAGCATTATATGGTCAATCTGGATTCTAGACTTGCGGAGATCAAAAAAATGATCGACCGTGGGGATTATTTTACAATCAATCGAGGAAGATAGTATGGGAAGACGACGATAATTCGTGCGTTAGCTTCCTATTTAAGCGAGGATTATTTTGTCATCAGCATGGATTTTCAGTTTGTTAGTCATTCTGATTTTGTCAGCGAAAGTGCGTTTGTTCGGGGATTCGCACGAGAATTATGGTGTCAAAGAGAAATGCGTGAAATGATAATTCCTGAGATTCAATCACAAATCAAATCATTGAAACAAATTGGCGTAGAATATACATTCACACTCGACTTCTTCCCAAGAACGGGAAAATCGCTGATTTGTTCCCAAAGACGTATCTCCGTGGAAACAAGTCAGCGTATGTTATCAATTCAAGGGTATCGAGGCACGTTGAGTGCGTGGTTCTTTTGTCCCAACTTCCAGACGAGCATATTGACATAGATATAAACCTTGATGAGTTGACTTAATTTGCAGAATGTAGGGCGACTTACTCCATATTTGATAGTTTCAGTTGATTTTTCTTGCGTTTTAGCGTATAATGATAATAACAGCGTGGGCTGACACGATTCAATCCGGTGGTCACATTCATGACCAACTCTGTTGCGAAAGATACAGAGCGTTGGCGAAGGCAACGAAATTCCTCGCTCCCCTGCCGAACGTAAGGGTCGGCATAGTTGAACGGACAACAGAAAAATCAGTCACTAGAGGGTGGTAGTATTACTGCGGTAATTCACCACCCTCTTAAATTTTATGCAAGAACACCACTTAGCTAATAATTAAGTGGTGTTTTCTGCATTATGTATCTGTATCAATTTCTGCAAGAACTTCTTTTCCGTATTTTTCGAGCATCTCTGCTAAAAAATCGATGAACTGCTCAAATTCTGCATTGCTATCCATATCACACCTCGAAATCAAATTCTGTTTCTGTATTTTTCGGTTCGCCCTTTACCGCAAAACTGTAAGTATCACCGTCGGTTGACACCGATGCCAACGCCCCCTCGGTATAGTTAGCATTGTTACGCTTTACAACGTGTTTTAGGCAGTTATCCACGAAGTCTGTGATAATGAGAATCGCATCAGTGACTGGCATATCTGCGGTCAATGTAGTGCTGTAACTTATACTCTCAATCGTGCCATAGTCGGGGTCAAACGTCATGCAAGTCTGCTTAATTAGTACATTCATTTTTCTTTACCTCTCTAAATCAAAATCATTATTTTTATTCCGCTCTTTGACGGCTTGTGCTTGCATCTGAGCTTGCATCAGTCGTTGCTGTGCAGGATTACCCTTGCGGACGTAACCACGCTCTGAGAGCAGTTTCTCAGCCTCGTAGCGGGCTTGGCTTTTGGCAACATATTTCAGTTTTTCTCGCTCCTCAGAGAGTGCCTTTTGCTGTCGCTGTAAGGTGGCTTGTGCCTGCATCAGTTGCTGTTTATCCTGCCGGATTTGGTATTGTTTTTGTGCAATTGTTTGTTTGTCTTTTTCAACCGCATCACGTTCAGACAACACCATTTTTGCAGCTGTCATTTGCTTTTCCAACTCGATTTCTTCTTTTGATTTTTCAATGATTTTTTCTTTGCCAAAAAGAGTTTTTTCAACTTTTGTCGGTGCAGGTGTAAACGCATCAACCATATTTTCGGCTTCTGTTTTTTTGTCAGCGATTATCTGATTTTGCGTTTCGATTTCTGCTTGATTTTTGGATTTTACGGCTTCCTGTTCTGTAATTTCAGCCCTGTTTTTATAGGCGGTCTGGCGGTACTCCTCGCAAGAGTAAGTCTGCCCTCTGCCTTTGGTTTCTTCGGCAATTTCTATGCCGTGTGCCTCGCAAATTTCACGAAAAACTTTCCGCTCCGATTGCGTGAAGTTGGCAATTGCCTGCTTGCCTGTACCATACCCCATTTGTTCCAACGCCTTATTGATGCCTTGCTGTCTAGTCATACCTTTTTTCATGCCGTCAGCGTATGGAATCATATCATAATGCAGGTGCGGTGTAGCTTCATCTTGGTGTATCACAGCATTAAAAACGTGGAACTGTGGGTTACGCTCCCCAAAGCCTGCCATGTACTCTCGCAGACACTCAACAGCAACTTTTGCGGCTTCTGGACTGCTTGCATATCCTGTGTCGTGCATCGTGCCAACCCCAACCACGTACTCATAGAAAGATTGCTGTTTGTTATCGTTTTTGATGACAGTGTCGGCTCTCATTGTATCGGCTCTCACGCCAAACATTTTTTCAAAATAATCTGAAATTTTCCTATCGGAACGGCGTTGCTTTGCGTTGTATTCTGCCACCGCATCGCCAAATATTTCCTCATAAGCATCGGCTAAACTTTGCCGTTTTAACTCGATGTTGTCTTTAATCCTTGCTTTGTCCACGTTCGGCGAAATCATCTCTCTGTTGTTGTGCCTCAGCTTACCTTTACCTCTTGCATAACTGATACGCTTCATCTATACCGCTCCTTTCGTTGATTCCGACGTATAGGTATAACTTGCTATACCTATTGCCGTCTACCTCTGTCTATGCCTTGCAACTGTAGCTGTCTGCATCGTACTGTCCCACGCTTGCTGATTTCCAAAAAGCACGCATTTTCGCCGTTTTCACGGCTTTGCGTGTCTTTTTGCCCAATCCGCAAGCTCACACTGGACTTGCAAGTCTTGGTTCTGCTACTCTTTTTAAGAGTAGCCCCTTATCACTTTTGACAACTGGCTAGCCGTCATCAAAAGTGTAAGTGGCTCTCCGAGGGGCAAGGGCGTTGCCCTGCACCCACTCTGCCGAGGGCTTCAAGTGGGGATACCCCACTTAAAAATCTCCCCTTATTCGCATCGTTAGCGTTACTGTTACCGTTACGGCGTAACGGTAAGCAACGCACTCATTGCATCATCTCTGCTAGCAGCTCACGTTTGTACTTGTAGTACGTGTTTCGTGAGATGCCTGCAAGCGTTATACACTCGCTATCGTTAAGCGTACCGCCGAAGCTTACGTTATGCTTGCGGATAATCTCTTTTGCAGGCTTTGCTTTTTTTACGTTTAACTTTCGCCCTGCAACTTGTCCTATCTGCTTGCCGTTTCTCCGTGCAGTTTCGATGCCCTCAGCGGTTCTCCGATGCAGGTCGTCCACCTCTTTTTGCGATTGTTCAAAGGCAAGGCGAATCTGATTCTCTGCAAGAATTTTTAGCACGTTGCGAGTAGCTTTGATGTATTCATCGGCTATCTGATTCCCAGTGTCAGACAGTCCCTCAGCACTACTTAAAGCCTTGCTGTAAGTCGCCGTGTTGATGTGCGGCTCCTTTATAAAAACAAGGTTGACACCCTCGTCGTATAACTGCATGTACAGCCCAACACCCTCGTCAGCATTACGGCTCATACGACTTACACTATCAAAAATAATTGTGTCGCCGGAACGTGCAAGCTTCACGATTTCTTCCAGTTTCTTTCTGCCTGTCGTTTTCGTTCCAGTGTAAACTTCCTTGTAAATTTTAGCATTAGGATATGCTTGAAGAATGTTACGGACTTGTCTATCTATGTTTTGCTTTGGGGTGGAGATGCGACAATATCCATACTCCATTTTGATTCACTCCTTTCTGTTTTACTTGTACCAATTCAAGCGGTCGTTAATTTCAATTTTGCTACGGAATCAGTGCAACCATATTTTCTGACAGCACTTTTGGTACTTGCTTTTTTTACGGTAAAAATTGTACTCAATTAGCCATACATACGCTCCGTATTTGCGTATTTATAATCTTGCCACAACGCTGTGTTACGCTCCGTACATTTTGTATTTTCCCAGAAACTTTTTTCCGGTGATGCTGGCATCGGGGATTGCACTGGTGGCGTGTCGTTTGTATGTATATCCGCTGCCATATCGTAGCACCGCTCCAGCCAGTATGCTATAATATTAGATGTGAAGTGATACTCGATGCGATAATATAGCTCAACGTTGGTATCGGCATCAGTCACTCTAATATTTTTGCGTTTAGTGGGCATCTCATCGCCCACTATTTTTTTTGCCGTTCCATATGTACAAGTTGCCGTTATCGGCATTGCATAATCACCGTAGCCACGCATACACTGGCAATTTTTCGGGTAAAATGGAATGCGGTGCTCTTTCTTGGCAGAGCACGGATTGAGATAACGTATTATTGCTTCCAGTTCGCCTTGACTGGTGATTTTTCGTATCAAAACTTGCATCGGATTTTCGTAGCCTTGCTTTCTTCCCCACCACTTTTTTGCCCACTTCTCAAACGTTTTCGGTATCTCGTGAAAGCATGCAATGTAATGAACGTGCCAGCTGCCATCTTCACACGGTTCAAGAAATTTGTGAATACCTTGAAATTCATCTTTAAACTGCTTTTTCAAGCGATTGATGAAACCAGTAGCTAAGCGATTCATTTCATCGTAGGACGGACGACTTGCCATGGTGCAGGTGATAAACAGGCACTTGTCCCACTTATAACTCGCGATGATTTCCTTGCCTACATGAACCCACGTCAGATGCAGGCTTTTGCTGGTGCGACAGCTAAATAATTCACCTGTTTCCACATCAATTGTGCTGTAATCAACGTCAGCAATGCCATTGTCCACATTACACGCACTAGCATCTACACCTATGCTTTTGGTGTTCTCAACAGTTGTTTTTTTGGCGGAACTATTACCCCTCTCAGAAGCAGTTGCGGGCTTACGCTTCGGCTTGCTATGATTATCGAGCAAGTAACACGCCAAATCGTCAGCATTTTTGAAGTGCTTCGCTCGTTTCAACATGTTACTTACCGTAACCACACTCTTGCCAATAGCAGGGTAATACTCCACCATCACTTTTGTATTTTCGCCCGGCAAGTCTGCACAATGTTCGCCGGTAGTTACTTCAACTTTCACGTTGTCGTCCTGTTGCTGGACTGACTTGTATCGGCAATTCATCTCCGGCATCTCCTTTCTCTGTAGTAAAAAACGACCGTAAAGGTTATCTATAATCCAAGATAGTATTTTTCAGCTTCTGCACTGATTTCATCGATTGCTTTCAAAAACATCTGACGGTCTGCATCACTGAGTTTACCTCTCATTTTACGGTTAAATGTGCTTTCGCTGATGTTGCAGTGCTGGGCAATCTGATATAGCTTTACACCTTTTCTCATCGCTTTAGCTTTGACATCAAAATTATTGCTTGTGTACATCATGTTACATCGTTCCTTTCAGTTTCTTTCAAAAGAAAATCGTTCTTTTTCTTTCACCTGTTATATGTAAGGTTTAAGGGAAAAACCAAATCTACCACCTGCAACAAGGCATAAAAAAAGACCACCAAACCAGCTACTTTAAGCTTGATTTGATGGTCTTTTAGTTATATTTTTGTTTGCAATGCACAGTGTTATGTGTCGGATTTTGTGCAAAACAGAGAAATGAAAAAGAAAAATCAATCTCCTTGAAAAATGTACACTTGTGATGTGGTATAATAGGGATAAACACAAAAAGGGGAGTGATGACAATGGGCAAGGTGAGGTGCTACACATATACAAGAGTGTCAACGGCAATGCAAGTTGACGGCTATAGCCTAAATGCACAACGTGATAAATTACATAAATACGCTGAGTACCAAGGCATGCAGATAATCGAGGAGTTCACCGACGAGGGCAGGTCAGGCAAAAACGTTGTCGGCAGATTGGCTTTCCAAGAAATGCTCTCAAAAATTAAAAGCGGTGAAGATAATGTATCATATGTGCTTGTATTTAAGCTGTCCAGATTCGGGCGTAATGCAGCTGACGTACTTAACAGCCTACAGCTAATGCAGGATAATGGTGTCAATCTGATTTGCGTTGAGGACAACATTGATAGCTCCAAGGATAGCGGAAAACTGATGATTTCTGTACTTTCAGCTGTTGCAGAAATCGAACGTGAAAATATCCTCGTCCAGACTATGGAAGGACGAAAGCAGAAAGCCAGACAGGGCGAGTGGAACGGCGGATTTGCTCCGTTCGGCTATCAGTTAATTGATAAGAAGCTGATTGTGGACGAAAAAGAAGCCGAGATTGTACGGCTCATTTTTGATAAGTTTACCACTACTACAATGGGGATAAACGCAGTTGCATCATATCTCAACCAGCACGGCTACCGCAAAGCAAAGCGGCAGAATAACAAGCTGGAAACCTTTGCTGCATCTTTCATCAAAGGCGTACTGGACAATCCGGTTTATGCTGGCAAAATCGCCTACGGGCGGCGTAAAAGCGAGAAAAAGGCAGGAACGAGAGGGGAGTATCACACCGTTAAGCAAGACGATTATATGCTTAGTGAGGGTGTCCACGATGCCATTATCACAGCTGACACGTGGGAAGTAGCACAGAGGAAACGTAAACAAAACGGTACGGCAAATCCCAAGACACATTCTTTGGAGCATGAGCATATTTTATCAAGCATTCTGAGGTGTCCGGTGTGCGGTAGTCCGATGTACGGAAACGTCAACCGCAAGAAAAATAAAAACGGCGAATACTACCGTGATTACTTTTACTACGCTTGCAAGCACCGCAGGTTTAATGACGGCATTACTTGCCACTACAAGAAGCAGTGGGGACAAGACGTGATAGACACTGCCGTTGAGCAGTTCATCTCTCAACTTACAAAAAATCCAAAGTTCAAAAGTGCACTTGATAAAAAAATCAGTTCTGAAACTGATGCCTCAGAACTTGAAAAAGAAATCGAAATCCTTGAAAAAAAGAGAAAGCAACTTGTTGGGGCAAAAAGTCATTTGTGGCAGAGAATGAGTGACCTTGATATAGACGATAATTTCTACACGCAAAAGTATGCCGACATGGAAGAACAACTCAATAAATTTTATGCTGAAATAGAAAGTGTGGACAGTAACATTGAGATGCTCAGGCAACGTATTATCAATGCCCAGCAGGACAAGCTGTCCTCAGAGAGTGTGTACCGTATCCTAGAGCACTTTGACAAGTTTTACGACAAGTTTACCGACAGAGAAAAGAAACAGTTTATGGGGGCTTTTATCGAGCGTATTGACATATTCCCAGAACGGCAGGAAAATGGCAGAATCCTAAAAAGTATTAAGTTCAAATTCCCAGTGTGGTACGGCGATAAATCATATGTCGATTTCTGTTGGAACGAAAAAAGTCCCGTTGAGTGCGTGGTATTGATGTCAAGAAAAGATGAATAAAAGCAAAAAAGTGGTGTATTTCCGGGCTTTTTCGGAAGTTGAGATGTAAAGCCTAATCATTGAAAAGGCTCGGTTATTTTATAGGGGAACATATCTACTGCGAAAATGTGTGTCAGGTTGTGACCTCGGATTTGATAACGCAAATTGAGTGAGTGGATTAGATGTCAGGGATTTTGAAGTGATTTTTGAAAGAGGAAAAAAGTTGACAACAAATCCGGCAACTCGATAGTAAAGGCGTTTTCGGGCAGTGGAATAGATGTTATGGAAGGAGGAGAATACATGAACGATTCAGCGTGGATTTGGCCAGCTTCGGATATGGATTTCTGGAAAATTGACAACAAAGAAACTTCTGTGAAAATTAAGTGGAGCCACAATTGTTTTGAGGATTATAAGACTTTGTCATATCAGTTCTATAAGTGTGGATACAAAACTTTTGAAGAAGTGATTGGCAGTGGATATGATAACGTTAAATCAGATATGTGGTTTTTAACAGGAATATTCTTAGTTCGACATAGTATTGAATTAGGATTGAAGGCTTTATTATGCAGAGTTTTGCCTCGTAAAAGAGATATTGAAGATGCTTTTGAAGCATGCTGTCATGATGTTTCTATGCTATTTCATAAATATACTGATGTGAGACTTGAAAATTATCTAACTGAAGAAGAGGAAGACTGGTTAATTAGATATTTGGATTCATTAGAAGAAGTTGATAAAAAATCGGACATGTTCAGATTTCCTTTTGAAGATGAATTCCTTTCTAAATACAGGGATAAGTTTTTAGACAATGTGGATGTTGCAAATAATATGCTACAAGGTTATGCGTTAGTAAAAAAATGCATTGAGAGAGGAATTGTTACAGAAGAAGATGAGTTTGACGGAAAATTAAAACCGGAGTTCTTTGTCTTTGCTTCACATGGAATTGGAAATTGTTATTTATGGCAAAGAATTTCTGACGAAGGTTTCCATGTTAAAGTTGCAGGGTATTCTGAGGTGATTGATTATATTTATCAGAATCAAAATATCACCAATGAAGATAAGCTATATCCTCTAATCTTCATGTTTAGAAATACGATTGAATTATGCTTGAAGAGGTTGTTCTATAGTAGAGTTGATAATGGCGTTCCACTGAAGGTGTTTAATTCAAAACGAAAAAGCCATCTTATAAAGAAAGATTTGTGGAAGAACGTTAAACCAGTAATTAAAAAATATGCAAATGATTCTGGCGAAGACCTTACAACTATTGATATAGTTGAAGGCTTATTGGAAGAAATTAACGAATTAGATAAGAATGGGGACAACTTCCGCTACCCAACATCTTATAGTTTGGAATATCGTTTTGATAACAAAGAGTTAGATATAAGCAATGTATATACATACCTTAAAGCAATAATCAATTTTCTTGACGGTTGCGATTCAATGCTTGACGCTATCGCAGATTATCAAAGTGAGATAAAAGCAGAATATGAGGCTGAAATGAGGGCAAGTTTGGATTGGTATTAAAATAATTCGCGAAATTTACAAGGCCTATTATAGAAAACCAAAGGAGGTATTTTATGGCAATAGTGCAAGATGCATATTTCATTCCTGATGATATAGCAACAGGATTAGCAACAGGAATATATCGAAGAATCGGTAGTGTGGTAAGGTGGGCAACTGGTCCTAATAAGGGACAAATAGTAAAGCACCTTAAGCCAATTGACCTACCAGCAGCAGAGCAGGTTCAGGGTGTTGGTGCTAAAGCATTACAGTTTGTAAAACAGCATAAAAAAGAAACAATAATTGTTGTGGCGAGTGCAGTAGCTGTTGGCGCTGGTGCTTGGGTTTGCAATAAAGTAAAAAACCATGAACCAAAGGTTGTAACAGAATTCAGAGCTAGCCTGAAAAGCTATATTGATGCAATTCGCAAGGGGGAGATGGATATTGATAAGATTAATAATCTAATGAGCTCTTTGGAAGCGTTGAAAGCTGACAAAAATTATTCAAAAATCAGTATTCAGCTTACATCAGAAGAACTTGATGTTTTAGTAGGACGAATTTATGAATATACCATGAAGCTGGCAAGTGATAATGAAATAGAAATAGCCGCAGACGACTTAGAAGAAGAAAAAGATGTTATCAAGAATCTGCAATCTTATCTTAAGGTACAGAGACGTATATTTGCTGAAGCTGCATAGAATGGAGGATAAATATGGGCTTTTTCGGGAATTTATTTAAAAGTGAATTTGAAAAATGGGTTGAAGGAGCTTCTCATGAGGAGCTATCAGAGGCTTATGAAGAAGAAAGACAGGATTGGATTAAGAACGGATTCAATGGTGGAACCGGTGAAAAAACTCCTAAAATGAATCGTCTTAATAAAGAAATAAGTAAACGTGTAGCTGAAGAATGGGAAAATGACCCACGAAGAAATAAAGACCCAAACTTCCGTTGGACAGATGCTAATCGTTGGGATAAGGATTAAAATGATAAAGACTCCCCATCACCGGATGTATTCCAGTGGTGAGGAGCCTTTTTGCGTCTATAAGCATTACCCTTCAATATCAATTTTAAGTCCGGACTTGAGCTCCACCGTGAAGTGGTCATCCCAGAGGATGATTTGTTTAAGCCAGCGCTTTACCAAAGTCTCATCGAAATCCGTAAGGCTGGCAGGCTGCTTTTTAATGTAATCTTGCAGGTCATTGATTCTTGCAATCTGTGCATCTCTGGCAGCAGTGTCAACAGTGCATTTTTCACGCTGTTCACGAAGCTGGAAAATCTGATCGGCAATTTCATCGTATGCTTCTTTGCTGTTAGCCTTTTGTAGCAGTTCCTTTTGCAACTCTATAAGTTGCTCGTCAATTCCGTCAGCGGTATTTTTCTGTGCATCTCGGATGACCTTTGCAATATTCTGCTGAAGCTGTACCTGAAATGTTGACTTATCACCAAGGAGCGTGTTAATTGCCTGAACTACCACATTTTCCAATATTGTTTCATTGACGGTTCTGGCATGACACTCCAGTCCGGTGGATTCCAGTCTGCTGATGCATCTCCAAACAACTGATTTACAGCCACGATTGTTCCAGTGAATTCTGCGGAACATTTCACCACAATCACCACAAATTACTATCTGTGCAAAGCAGTGATTACAACTGTAGCAACGCTTTTTGCCATTGGCACTGGTTTTGACCACTCGCCTGCGTACCAGTTCGTCCTGTACTCGTAAGAAGATATCTTTTGGAATGATGGCTTCGTGGTTTCCTTCCACATAGTACTGGTAGTGTAAATTACCTTTCTCACGTCAGCGGAAAATTTGAAGATCGGTGAGATCACATCCCAGTTTTTGTACCAGCTCTTCATGGCGTTTGGATAATCTTTCTCCCACTTTTCTGTGACATGTTCAAGCTGCTTAAGTGCAGCGTCCTCAGACGGTGCGTGATAAATGGTTTTCAAATCGTTGGCAAACTCTTTCTTGTTTTTTGCACCAACATATTTCAGCGTGTTTCTTACTTGATGAACGATACAACGTTGTAATTCTGTCTGTGGAAATGCCGTATTTACGGCTTCTTTCATACCCGAAAGACCATCAGCACATATCACGAGGACATCCTTTACACCGCGATTTTTCAGCTCATTCAGGACTCCAAGCCAATATTTTGCACTTTTGTTTTCTCCGATATGTATGGATAAAACTTCCTTGTGACCTGTCAGACTTACTGCGAGAATCACATATGCAGCCAGATTCCTGATCTGCCCGTTATCACGCACTGAAAAGTGTACTGCATCGATGAAAACGATCGGATACACCTCATCAAGCGGACGATTCTGCCAATCTTCTATCTGCGGAAGAAGCCTGTCTGTGATGTCAGATACCATTCCGTCGCTGACTTCAAAGCCGTAGATCTCCTCGATGGTATCGCTTATCTGACGAGTTGTCATACCCTTTGCGTACAGAGAGATTATCTTCTGCTCAATGCCGGAGATGTCCTTTTGACGCTTTTTCACCACCTTTGGCTCAAATGTTCCGTCTCGATCCTGCGGCACTTCGATCTCAGTTTCGCCTAAATTTCCACGTATCTTCTTTGTTTTCTTTCCATTGCGGTAATTGGAGCTGTCCGAGCGTTCATATGAACGATACCCTAAGTGTTCATCCAGCTCTGCCTCAAGCATTTCCTGTATCGTGCCACCCATCAGATCTCTGAGAGCATCCTCAATATCTTTTGCTGTCCTGATATCATATTCCTCGATCAGTTCTGCGATGATATTCTTCTTTCCCTCGCTCATTGGTTCTCTTTTTCTTCTTGTCATAAAAAATCAGCCTCCTGTGTTATTTATATTTTACCATAGTTGACTGCGTTTTTACAGACTTTTTTTCGGTGGGTCAACAAAACTCGTTTGGTTTAGCTTTAGCCAAACGAGTTTTGTTTTTTACTCTCTGAGATTTTCTTCCAGTTTTACTTTTCGATATTCTTTTGGTGACATACCAATGTATTTATGAAACAGTCTGCTGAAATAAAGCGAATTGGTGTATCCAACCATATTTGCAATTTCAGTAATGGTGTAGTCCGTATTTTCTAACAAACTTTGTGCATTGGAGATTCGCAGCTTTAAGATATATTGCAGCGGACTGGAACCTGTGATTTCTTTAAAGCACTGAATAAACCAACAGTTGCTAAGCCCTCTGGATTCGGAGTACTCCTCAATGCTGATTTCTGTGTTGTAATTTTTACGAAAATAGTGCATCGCAAAAGCAACTTCTTTTTCACTGGTGCTGCTGAATTTCTTTGCACTCATGATTGCACGGCTTATCAAAACAAAAATATTTCGCAGCTGCAAAGAAATCAATTCATCATACCGTGGTCTGCAAAGCTGCAATTCCTGAATCATCTGACCAAATAACCACTGATAATCGGGAGATGTTCCGATATAGAGAATATTATTTTGCAGGTTGATATTGTAATACTTTAAAATTTCTTCTACTTCATTTCCGGTAAAATGCACCCAATAAACATCGGTTTGATCTGCACGATAATAAACATATTCCTGTGGTTGATCCGGCAAATATACAATAATATTTCCGGCTGAAACCGTTTTTTCTTCTCCATGAATGAAAAAATGTCCTTTTCCGGAGGCAATATATAAAAGCTGATAATCTTTTCTTCCCTTCGGACGATGTGTTACTACTTCAGAACGATTTTTCACACGATAATTTCCACAGCTTGTTACAATCAAAGGTTTCGTATTATCCACTACAGTAGATGTAGAGTTGTTTAAATAGGCAACATTCATAAACATAAAAAGCACCTCCTTGCTTCTATAACTATAGTATATCACACCTGATCACTGATTACAAGAAAAAGCCTAAACTTTGTGCATATATTTTATAACTTTGTGTATTTTTTAAGCCGTTTTGTGTGGTATAATAGAATTAAGAAATGGGAGGAAAGAATTAAAAAAGACGTCTTTCATTGTAATTCCATGTTGAATTCAGTAAAAAATCTTTATGCTCAAAAAAATAATCATCTATTCTGACGATGGCATTATTTCGTTTTTGCAAGATGAAAAGCAGTTCGTATCATTCATTATGGGAAAATTCTGTCCATGTGGGCATACAAACAATGAAAGGAGCTCTATTATGAGCAAAGAAAAAACATACTTAAAGTGGTATAACAAAGTCGGTTATGGTTCCGGCGATGTTGCAGGGAACGTTGTCTATGCATTGCTGACATCATTCGTAATGATCTATCTTACCGACACGATTGGATTAAACGCAGGTGTTATTGGCGTTCTCATTGCTGTATCGAAGATTTTTGATGGAATAACAGACATCATTTTTGGTACGTTGATTGATAAGACACATACGAAAATGGGCAAGGCAAAACCGTGGATGCTTTATGGTTTTATCGGCTGTGCAATTACCTTGATTGGTGTATTTGCAATCCCGATGAACATGGATAATTTTGCTCAGTACGCATGGTTCTTTATCTGCTACACACTTCTTAACAGTGTATTTTATACGGCAAACAACATCGCATATTCTGCTCTGACCGCTCTTGTTACAAAGAACAGCAAGGAAAGAGTTCAGATGGGTTCTTATCGCTTTATCTTCGCATTTGGAACAAGCCTCCTGATTCAGGCTGTTACATTCCAATTTGTTGAAGCAATGGGTGGTGGTGCAAATGGCTGGAGAACAGTCGCAATTATTTATGCGGTTATCGGTCTTATTGTAAATACAATTTCCGCTCTTTCTGTAAAGGAACTTTCTGATGAGGAACTTGCAGACAGTAAAACAAAAACAGAAGAAACCAAATACAGTTTTGGAGAAGCATTCAAAATTCTCGTACACAACAAATATTATGTGATGATCACAGTAACCTATATTTTGCAGCAGTTCTATGGTGCGATGATCGGTGTTGGAACATACTATGCAAAATATGTTCTCGCAAATGAGAATATGTTCGGCACGTTTGCGTGGTTTATCAATATTCCCTTGATTATCGCCTTGATCTTCACTCCTACCATCGTACAAAAATGGAACGGCATGTATAAGCTGAACAAATACAGCTACATGGTAGCAACAGTTGGCAGACTTCTGGTAGCAGTTGCCGGATACATGGGGAACATTCCGCTGATGCTTGCATTTACAGCACTTGCAGCACTCGGTCAAGGTCCATGGCAAGGTGATATGAATGCAGTCATCGCATCATGCTCTGAATATAGCTGGCTTACCAAACACAAGCACGTTGATGGAATCATGTACTCCTGCACATCACTTGGTGTAAAAATTGGTGGTGGACTTGGAACAGCAATTGTCGGTCTTTTGCTCGACCTTAGCGGATTCAAGGGCACTTTGACAGTACAGCCTGATTCTGCTATCAATATGCTTCACATTATGTATCTGATCGTTCCGTTTGCACTGGATCTGATCATCACATTTATTCTTTCTAAGATGAATGTTGAAAAGGCAAATGCGGAAATCAAAGAAAAACTTGGAATATCCGAAAATGAAGTTGTGATGGAATCACAGAACTAAAATGGAGGGAACAATATGAAATATACACTCGACTGGCTGACCAATTCGGAAGTGTTTGCAGTCAACAGAATCGCAGCACATTCCGACCACAGAATCTATGCAAACCATTTGGAAGCCGATGCAGACAATTCCTCTCTGATTCAGAATCTGAACGGCACCTGGAAATTTGCGTGGGCAAAGAATCCATCTGAATGGCAGCAAAAGTTCTATGAAGAAAGCGACAGCACTGACAATTTTGACAACATTCAGGTCCCGGGACACATGGAATTGCAGGGATACGGCAAACCGCAGTACGTCAACACCATTTATCCTTGGGAGGGACAGGAGCATCTCCGTCCGCCGTTTATCTCTGAAAAGGACAACCCCGTCGGCAGCTACGTCAGATATTTTGACTTGAACGATGCTCTGAAAAACAAGCGTGTATTCATTTCTTTTCAGGGTGTGGAAACTGCTATGTATGTCTGGCTGAACGGCGAATTTATCGGCTACAGCGAAGATTCTTTTACACCGTCTGAATTTGAACTGACACCATATATCCGTGAAAAGGGCAACAAACTTGCTGTCGCAGTGTTCAAGAGAAGTTCTGCCAGCTGGCTGGAAGATCAGGATTTCTGGAGATTCTCCGGCATTTTCCGTGACGTATTCCTTTATGCGGCACCGTCTGCCCATGTTCGTGATATGAAAGTGATTTCAGATTATGACGGTATAAACGGTATCTTCTCTGCAACGCTGGATATTGCGGGCAAGTGTTCTGTGAAATCGATCTTGACAGATGAAAATGGAACGGTCATCGCAGAATCCAATGAAAAGGAATCTGTAAACTGGACAATTGAAAATAGCAAGCCTTGGAGTGCCGAAATACCGAATCTCTATACGTTTACAGTGATTCTGACAGACGAAAGCGGAAATGAAATCGAGGTCAGCAGAACCAAGGTTGGATTCCGCCGATTTGAACTGAAAAACGGAATCATGTGCCTGAATGGGAAACGTATCATTTTCAAGGGCATCAATCGACACGAATTTGATGCGAAAACAGGCAGAGCAATCACAAAAGAAGATATGCTGTTTGACATTCAGTTCATGAAGAAAAACAATATCAATGCAGTTCGTACCTGTCATTATCCGAACAATTCTCTTTGGTATCAGCTTTGTGATGCATACGGCATTTATCTGATTGATGAAACCAATCTGGAAACACACGGTACATGGCAGAAGCTTGGTGCAACAGATCCGTCTTGGAATGTACCGGGTTCACTTCCGGAATGGAAAGAAGCTGTGCTGGACAGAGCGAAATCGATGTATGAACGTGACAAGAATCACGCAAGCGTTCTCATCTGGTCTTGCGGAAACGAATCCTACTGCGGAGAAGATATTGCTGCAATGTCGGAATATTTCAGAAGCGTAGACCCGACAAGACTGGTGCACTATGAGGGCGTTACAAGGGTTCCGAATCATCAGTATGATTCTATCACGGATATGGAAAGCCGTATGTACGCAAAACCACAGGAAGTGGAAGAATATCTGAAGCAGAATACAGGCAGACCGTATATCAGCTGTGAGTATATGCACGCTATGGGCAATTCTCTTGGCGGTTTGAGCCTTTACACTGACCTTGAGGACAAATATGAGGCTTATCAGGGTGGTTTCATCTGGGACTACATCGATCAGGCAATCGAAACCAAAAATGACGATGGGAAAACGGTTCTGGCTTATGGCGGAGATTTTGAGGACAGACCAAGCGATTACGGATTCTGCACCAATGGTGTGATCTATGCTGACAGAACCTATTCTCCAAAGGTTCAGGAAATGAAGGCTCTTTACTCCAACATCAGAATGTCCATTCAAAATGGAATGCTTACCGTAGAAAATCGAAATCTCTTTGCAGATACAAATAACTTGTCCTTTGTTGTACGATTGGAAAAGAACGGCGTTGTTCTGAAATCCGATACATTTTCTCTGAATGTTCCTGCCGGAGAAAGCAAGACACTGAAACTGACACTTCACAAAATAGACAGTACAGGAGAATATGTTTATCATGTTTCCGCCGTTACCGCAGATCAGACACTATGGGCAGATGCAGGGCACGAAATTGCCTTTGCACAGGAAGTGTTTGAAGTAAAAGATAATCAGATTCCGGAAACCACATTGCAAAAGCCAACGATTGTATACGGCGATGTTATCATTGGCGTTCACGGAGAAAACTTCTCCATGATGTTCGACAAAAAAGAGGGCGGCATCAGTTCTCTGAAATACAATGATTTTGAATATATCACACGCACACCAAAGGTCAGCTTCTGGAGAGCAATGACGGACAATGACACCGGTGCTTCCGAGCCGTACAATCTTGCACAGTGGTATACCGCAGGCAAATTTGCAAAGTATAAAACCGTTTCATGGCTGGAACAGGAAGATGCTTTGAAAATCACATTCACATATCAGGCTGCCTGTGTTCCGACTTTTGAGTTTACTGTAACCTATACCGCACACTTTGACGGAAAGCTGGACGTATGTGTAAATTATGCAGGAGTAAGCGGAATGCCCGATATGCCGGTTCTTGCATTGGACTTCAAGATGAAAAAACAGCTTTGCAGTTTCCGGTATTACGGACTCGGTCCTGATGAAAACTACAGCGACCGATGCAAAGGAGCAAGACTGGGATTGTGGAAATCTACGGCAAAAGAAAATCTTTCCGGCTATCTCAATCCGCAGGAATGCGGCAACCGTACCGGTGTAAGAACGCTCTCAATTCATGATGATATGCAGCATGGTCTGACGTTCCAAAAGGCATCTGCTCCGTTTGAAATGAGTGTACTGCCATACAGTGCCTATGAACTCGAAAATGCAATGCATCTGGATGAACTTCCAAGTGTTCGCTACACATGGGTCAGAATTGCTGCAAAGCAAATGGGTGTCGGCGGCGATGATTCCTGGGGTGCACCGGTGCATGAGGAGTACAGAATCCATGCAGATCAGCCGATGAAATTGGGATTTATCATTACACCGTTTGAGGCGTGATCTGAAAACATAGGAGTTACAAAGACTAAAGAAACGTTGCATGAAGCCCACCTGACGGCTTTATGCAACTTTTTTTCGTTTGCGAAATTCCAATCCGGCAAAGCTATATGGCTGCACTGCTTATTTTTTCTGAAATTTGACAAACTAAGAAATCCATTGTATAATATTATTTAGTGTTTCCTTAGAAAAATGTCGAAAGGAGTCGTTTCATGAAACATCGGGAGGGAATAGAAAAGGAACGGGAAAATCTAAGAACCGTTTTCAAGAAAATGTTTTCAATTACCGAGGACGCGGCTTCCAATGAAGAAATTCGGGATCGTATTCTGACCGGCGGAAAAATCACCGGCACCAATATGGTGGTGATGATCTGTGCCATTTTGATTGCTTCGGTGGGATTGAACACCAATTCCGTGGCGGTAATTATCGGGGCTATGCTGATCTCACCGCTTATGGGCAGTATTCTGGCGATCTCCTACGGAACGGTTTCCAATGATGCCTACCTGATGAAGCGGCATTCTGTCGGATTCGCAGTGCAAATTCTGATTAGCGTGGCAACTGCCACCATTTATTTCCTGCTGTCGCCGATCAAAGAACCGACAGAACAGTTGCTTGCCCGTACCAATCCTAACTTTTTCGATGTGATGATTGCACTTGCCGGAGGAATCGCCGGTATTGTAGGGCAAACCAGACAGGACAAGGCGAACAATATCATACCCGGCGTGGCAATTGCTACAGCACTGATGCCGCCACTCTGTACCTGCGGCTATGCGATTGCTAACGGAAATCTCCGCATGTTGCTGGGGGCGTTTTATTTGTTTATCATCAACGCCTATTTTATCTACATTGCATCGGATCTTATGCTGATGCTGCTCCGCACACCCCGAGTGAAAGCCATGTCTGTTTCGGAATGGAAACGCCTGCGAAAGAAAATGTACCGGAACACTCTGCTGGTTCTGCTCCCGATCATCGCTATTGCGATTGGCTGGAATGTATAAGGCAACACCGCACAAAGCCCGCCTGACGGCTTTGCACGCAATCTGCGTGCAGATTTTCCGTCATATTGCCCAGAAATCCCTTGCCATACGGCAGTATGCCTGCGGAATTTCTAGGCAATCTGCCGAAAAATATGACAACGCACCTTACGCACAATCTTTGTGCGGTATTGCCTAAAATCCCACAACTGCAAAACGCTCCCACTGACACCATTTTCGTCAGTGGGAGCGTTTTCTCAATCCTGATAATAACTCATCAGATTGCACTGAATCATACCGTTATACAGCTTTCGCTTTTTGTTTGCCGGCTTTCCGAAATGCAGCTCAAAATCAGCGTCCGGCGTGATAATGTAGCATGGGTGAGCCTTGTCGGCAGGGAACACGTCACCCATGATGCGGTAAATAGACTGTGCATGCTGAATGTCCAGCATGCGTTCGCCGTAGGGCGGATTGCAAATGGTAATGGCATGCTCTATGGGCTCGAAATCAGCGATGTCCCGCTGCATCAGATGAATCCGCGGCTGAACGCCGGCTTTACGGCAGTTTTCTTCTGTCAGGGCAATTGCCTCCGGATCGATGTCATAGCCGTATGCTTCGAAAGCAGCATCATGCCGGATTGCCGCAACGGCTTCTGCACGGGCATTCTGCCATACAGTTCTGGAAATCTGTGCCCACTGCTCTGCCAGAAAGCGGCGGTTCAGCCCCGGAGCCATACGCATTGCCTTGAATGCCGCTTCGATCAACAGGGTACCGCTGCCGCAGAATGGGTCACAGACAACGCTGTCCGAATGTACTCTGGCGAGGTCAACAATACCGGCGGCGAGCGTTTCCTTAATCGGGGCAGCATTGGAATTTCTCCGGTAGCCTCGCTTGTGCAGTCCGATTCCGGTGGTATCCAGATAAATCGTGGCAATGTTCTTGCGAATGGTAAACTGGATTGGGTGAGCCGCACCGGATTCTGTAAACCAATTGGTGTGGTATACCGATTTCAGCCGTTCCACAGCTGCTTTTTTGATGATAGACTGGCAGTCCGGCACACTGTGCAGCTTGGAGTCCAGAGCATGTCCTTTTACCGGAAAAGCATCGTCCTTACCGATCCATTGTTCCAGCGGCAGGGAACGGACACCCTGAAACAATTCTTCAAAGTTGTACGCCTTGAACTGTCCCAGCTGAATCAGAACACGTTCTGCCGTAGACAGGCAGAGATTTGCCTTGGCAATGGTTTCGGCATTGCCGCGGAACAGAACACGACCGTCCTGAGCTGCAATGTCAGTGCCGCCGATTTTGGAAATTTCGAACCGCAGCGTGCGTTCCAGCCCAAAATGGCAGGGGCAGCAAAGCAGGTAAGATGATTGTTGCATCATAAAAATACTCCTTCACAATAACACCGCACAAAACAGCTGGTTCTGTGCGGTGTATGAAATTTAAAAATGGTTCTTATTGAGCCGGTGCCTGTGTGGCAGCTGCTTCTGTTGCGGCAGCATTACTATTGTTTTCTGCCGGATGCTGGGTTTCACTATGCTGTTCTCCCGCAGCAGTGGTTGCCGATGTGGAACCGCTGTTTTCATTGGTAGCCTTTGTCGTTTTGCTGCCGTACTTTGTGCACTCATCACAAACCGGAGCATTGCTGGACTTCCAGTAGCCAGTAGTGGTGGCGGTGCAGTTCGGACCAGCGATCTTGCCGCTTTTGGTACAAACCTTACCTTCCACTATGCTGCTGTCTTCAGGATATTCCGCACCGGTGTCCATCTGGTCGGCATATTCACCGATGATGTTCTGCCAGATCTGTGCAGACTTGATGTGGTGGTCTTTCAGTTCTGCACGTTCCTTGTAGCCGAGCCATACGCCGCTGACGAAATCTTCTGTCAGTCCCACAAAGGTCAGGTCGTTCCAGTCCTGTGTAGTACCCGTCTTACCGGCAACATGCTTGTGTTCCAGCTTTGCCTTCTGACCGGTACCATTGTTGACAACATCCTGCAGCAGCTTGTTCATGACATACGCAGTTTCGCTGTTGACAGCTTCTTCCGGACTGCCGTCATTTTCATAAATGAGGTCGCCGGCACCTTGTACCACTTTGCTGACAAGGTGAGCCTGATACTGTGTACCGCCGTTGCCATAGGGAACATAGCCATTGACCAGATTTTCCAGTGTAACACCATATGTCAACGCACCAACTGTCAGCGGAGAGTATGCCATATCGGTGTGTCCGTCGCCGGAATCTTTACACAGATCCAGACGCATTTTGGAGGTAGCAAAGTCGAAAACGCTCTGCGGTGTCAGAGCCTGACAAAGTTGAGCCGGTACAGTGTTGTAGGATTTTTCCAGTGCCTCATATATCTTCAGTTCCTTGTGGCTGATAGACATGGCAGAACTGTCCTCGCTGTAGTTGGTCGGCCATGCCTTGCCCTCAACTTCGATTGGCTCGTCCTTGTAAATAGAGCCCCAGTGAATCAGGTCGCTTTCCAAAGCCAGTCCGTAGGTAGTCAGCGGCTTAATGGTAGAACCGGGCTGCCGCTGTTCCATGGTGGCGTAGTTGAAGCACAGGGATTCTGTCTTTTCGCCGACTGCACCGACCATTGCCTGAATCTCGCCCTTATAGTTCATTGCAATAAAAGCAGACTCCGGATAAACGATTTCGCTGGAGGAATATTCGCCGTCGCCGTCCTGATCCTGCCACTGGGCAACGCGGTCTTTTTCCACCAGATTGTTTAGATCCTTGTACTTCTCCTCCACATAAGCCTGCATATCCTGATTGACCGTGGTATAGATCTGATACCCGCCGCGGTTGATACGAGAGATGGCTTGCTGTGTAGTCAGATTGAACTTATCCTTGAGGTAATCTGCCACTTCATACAGAGCCGCGTCTACGATCCAGGAGGTGGGCTTGTTGGGATCGGTGTCTTCTTCCTTTTGTGCATCAGGGTGAGCTGCCTTGTACTCGTCGGAGTCTGTGAAGATCAGCTTCTCATGCAGAGCCGACTGGTACTCGTCATAAGTGAGAGCACCGTTGTTGTACATCTGCCAGAGGACATATTCCTGTCGCTTTTTGTTCTTTTTTTTGCCGGTATTGACCCATTCTCCGGTGGTATCATCTTTATATCCGGCAAAGGGGTTCAGTGTTTCCGGACTTTTCGGAATTGCTGCCAGACAAGCCGCTTCTGCTACGTCCAGATCTTTGGCACTTTTTCCGAAATATTTCTGTGCGGCATGTTCGATTCCGTTGGAGGTGCCGCCGAAACCGATGTAGTTCATGTAGGTTTCCAGAATCTTATCTTTGGAGTAAGCACGTTCCAGTTCCATGGCACGGAAAATTTCACGGATCTTACGGGAAGGGGACTGCTCGCTGTCACCGGTGATATTTTTGATCAGCTGCTGCGTAATGGTCGAACCACCCTGATTGGTATCATAGATGTGTACGAACATGTTGACAAAGGCCGAAACGGTACGCTTATAGTCCACGCCGTCATGGGTATAGAAACGTTCATCTTCTGCACAGACAAAAGCGTCCCGCGTATGCTGGGGAATCTCGTCGATGTTAACGGGAATACGCTGGGATTCGTTGGTGACCTCATAGATGTTCACCCATTCGCCGCTGCTGTCCTGAGCATAGATGTTGGTATTGTAGGAAAGTTCCATTTCTTCAATGGTAACATTGGACACATCGTCCCGAAAGTTCATGACATAGACGACCAGTGCCGTTGCCACAATGGTGCAGGTGATGATCAGAATCATGAACATCGCCGCAAGTGTGGAACCCAGAATAGAAAGCGTTTGCCGCAGAACGAGGACCCATTTGGGCTTGGCAGCGGCTTCTTCCAGTTCCGGACTGTGATAGGGATATTCCGGTGTACCGGTCGGTCCGTAATATTTCCGCATCGGAATGCCTGTCCCGCCTTTTTTGGCTCGCTTTCGGTTGTCAGCGGGGGGAGAACTGTTTCGTCTTTTGTTGTTATCCATAGTATTGATTCCTTCCAAAAGCCCGCTGTGCGGCAGAATACACACAGGGGAATCTGTTGTTGTTTTGCAGGAGCAGTACCACACAAAATAAATTTGTACGTAAGACGTATCGGCAGCATTGTCCGAGATGCACACTGCCGGAATGTATACCATATTATTATAGCACATTTTACGGGCAATGTTAAGAGGTACGGCGGATTTTCTTCGAAAAATATGCAGATTGTATAAACTTCGGAATTTTGGAAAGAATACTTTTGGTATATATTCAGGCAAATTCGCAGAAAAATCTGGTTTTGTTCTGCGATGTGAAAACAGAAAGGCGGACGAGAAAAATGGAAAAACGAAATGCAGTGTGGATTCTGCTGACGGCTCTCACCATATCGCTGGTGATCGTAGGCGGCTCGCTGTCCCTGTCTCTGCGGCAGGAAAAAAGTGCGGCACAGGGGACAACCTATTCCGAAGCGGCAACAGAAGCAGGCTATACCATGCGTATCACAGACGGGCAGGTGGGACTGTTTCGGGAGGGCAGCAGTGTGCCGTATCAGAAACTGCAAGTTCCGCTGAATCTGCTGTCCGACTATGACCGGCACGCATTGGAGCAGGGAATTACTGTGTCCGATGAAGCAGCCTTGCAGCGGCTGATCGAGGATTATTTTTCGTAGGGAAGAATGATCGGAACCGGCTGATCGATCGTCATAGAATCCGGCGTGACAACGCAGTCCATTGCCAAAATTTGTACGCCGGAATCTACAGCATGCCGGAGAGCTTTTCCAAATGCCGGATCCATACTGTCATTGGGACAGAATTGTTCAGCACCTTTCAGCTGAACAACGAACAGCAGGTATGCTTCATAGCCTTTCTGCCGGCAGGCAGCCAGCTCCAGCAAGTGCTTGGTACCTCGTTCTGTCGGGGCATCAGGAAAGGAAACGACACCATTTTGTTCCAGTGTCACCCCCTTGACTTCCAGAAACGCGGTAGTTTCTCCGTGGGTAATGCAGAAGTCAAAGCGGGAATTCCCATACGTCACTTCCCGCCGGATTTCAGCTGCCGGAGGAAAGAGTGCCCCTGTGTGCAGCCATTCCTCCGCCGCGGCGTTGGGAGCCTGTGCATCGATGTTGATCAGCAATGCCGTGGAATCCGGCAGCGCCTTTTCCACGGCAATCAAATCGTATTTGGTTTTGCGGCTGGGGTTCTTGCCGGCAGCCAGATACACTGTGCAGCCGGCAATCAGCAACTCCCGACAGCGACCAGTATTTTTGACATGTACCCGTTCGGTTTGCCCGTTGACCAGTACCAGTGCAATGAATCGGTTCGGGCGTTCCAGAAAAACGGCAGGGATCACTTCTTGATATCGCATAGCAACTCCTTAGGAAAGCGGAATTTGTACCGTAACTTCGCAGCCGGTATCTTCCGATAGTGTCAGTGTACCGTGATAGCTGTTGGCGATCTGTGCGGCAGTATCCAATGGTACAGGCTGGACAGATGCGGGGCCTTTTGGATTCTGCACGCGGAAGCAGAAATTGCCGTTCTCCTCCCAGAGGCGGCAGGTAATGCTTCGCTCTGCCTCTGAAACGGTTTGCACCAGCTGTTCTGCACGCTGCAATGGATTCATCAAAAGACTGCACAGATCCAACTTGGAAAAGGGCAGTGCTTCCGGCAAGTCGCATTCTACAGGAAATGCAATTTGTTTTGCCGCACATTTCGCAGCAGTCTGATGCAGGATCACATTGATGATCTCGTTGTCACAATATTGCAGCTGCAATTCCGGATTCTGAAAGTTCTCCTCCAATTCGGCGGCAAACTGTTTTGCATCGTCGATTGCATTGGAGGTGACCAATCCGAAAAAGACCTGCATCTGGTTGTTAAAGTCGTGACGCAGCTTCGCTGTTTCCCGCGAAACTTCTGCTGCCTGTTCCTGAAATTGCAGGGAAAGGGTTTCGTATTTCTCAAAAAATTGCAGCTTTCTGGTGAGCCGTTCCTCGTTCTGTAATCTTTGTATGAACCGGAACAGAAAAATGCTGGAGATCATGTCAAGGAGAAATGTGATTCCCACCATAAGCAGAATCAACGGAGAAGACGTGAGAACTTTATGCTGCTGAATAATGATGGTAAATGTAGCAATGATAGCGGCTTGTGCAATCGGAAAAATCAAAAGGATCAGATTTTGCTTTGTGCTTTCAAAAGTGAGATGCAGCCGCCTTTTTTGAAGAAATTTCCGAAAGAAGAATAGAAACGTGAAATAAATAACCGGCGTTGGAATATACCCCAAAAAGGAATACCAGTGGCTCCAACGCTCATCGCTCAAAATCAAAGAACAAAAATCGGTCTTGGCGATAAAATCGAGGGCAGTGAGAAGAATGACGCTGATAATATCGGAAAAAGCCATTGCAATGCCGCAGATGATGCTGTGAAATATCCGCTTGAACAGGGGCTGCTTTCGATACGCAAAGATGTAGTAGAAGAGGATTGCCGTCCAAAAGAGCAGGGAGTACAGCGACCGGGCCTTTTCCAGAATCAGATATTTCACATCGCCATACACGCCGTAAGAAACTGCGAAAAAACAGATCGTCAAAAATGCAGCATAGCCAAGCAGCAGGAGATTTGCCCGTTTGTTCGTCTTTTGGAACGCGACTTTGGCATAGGAAGCAGTAAGCCAGATCACTGCCAAAGCAGACAGCGTCAGATTCACCATTGCCCAGATGGATTCAGTTACGGACATACCACAGCAGCCTCCTCTGCAATTTTTTCTGTGTTGTTCTCTGCCGGCAGATTTAGCTGAATGGTGACTGTGAAAAACTGGTCATCATAGCTGGCGACAGCTATTCCGCCGTAAGTATTGGCAAGATGTTCTATAATTTCAATACCAAATCCGTGCTTTTCCTTGTCCGCTTTTGTAGTCTGTACTTTTCCGTTTTGAGTCTGGATCTGGTGATTTTTCCGGTTGCAGATTCGCAGGAATACCATTTCTCCGTCCTGCCAGATAGTGCAGGAAATTTCTCGTTCTGCCTCCGGAACAGCTTCCGATGCCTGAATGGCGTTTTGCAGCGGATTGATAAGCAGGCTGCACAGATCAACCTTGCGGATTCCGATGTCCTCCGCAAGAGCACAGTCTGTTTTAAATGCAATGTGCTCTTTTGCACAGGTTTCTGCAGTCTGCTGTAAAATCACATTGGCGACAGTGTTTTCACAGAAATACAGCCGTTGCTTCTGCTGCCGGAACTTGCTTTGCAATTCCTCTGCCAGCTGCATGGCATCTTCCACATGGTCAGTCTGCATCAATCCGGAAAAGACCTGCATCTGGTTGTGGAAATCTCGTTTCAGATTTTCCTGTTCGTGAGAAGCTTGTGCGATCTGTTCCTGATATTTTGCCGACAGTTTTTCGTATTCTTCATAAAAACGAACTTTCTGCTTTTCCTGTTCTTTGATGTGCATTCTTTTCATCAGATGCAGCAGCATGATGTTGGAAGCAACATTCAGCAGAATCGTAACGATCAGCACAGCCAGAATCTTCGGGGAGGTGCTGATCGTGCCGAATTGCTGTAAAATTGCGATCAGGGTGTAAATGGCAAAAAACTGTGTCACCGGAAAAATCAGCAGCCAGAACATCTTAGCTGAATACAGCTGTGAACGGATTTTGAGAAACAGCTTTTGGAACACAAATGCCAGACCAGCCATAATTAACAGTTCCGGCAGTATGAGAAATGTGCGGTACCAGAGATGCCAGTTTTCATAGTTGGAACCAATGCTGTAGACATTGGTTCCGGCAAGATTGTCTATGGCAGCTATGGCGATGATCTGTATGGTATCTCCTAGAAGGATGAATAAAAATGACATCGTTGCAAGAAAAAAACGAGTCAGGAGTTTTTCTTGGGGAAATCCCGTCAGGAAAAACAAGAGAAAGATGCACCAGTGCAGAGCAGTGAACCCATTGCGGTGTGTCTGAATGATCCAACAGGAAGCATCTTCGTACAAAACCCACGGGATAATTGCGAAGATCAGATCGATCAGAAGGATGATCAAACCAGTCGCCAATGCCCAGCCTTTTCGGGGCTTTCCCACACAGATGTGGCTATACAGCAGCAAAAAGCCATATAGCAGCAGATTCGACACCGTAAAATTCATGGTGTAAAAAAAATTATCCATTTTCTATAGGACTCCTTTGTGCGGTATTGCCGTATGTTTTACGATTGATACAGTTCGCTTTTACGTTGCACCAACTCTGCCCGATTTTCTGCAACAGAGCGATGCCCATATGCACTGATCGGAATGATCTCCTCCTGAATATGCACTTCCTTGGTGTCGATTCGCTGTACATAGTGCAGATTGATAGCATAACTTTTATAGCACTGATAAAAATACTGTGGCAGACTCTCCATGAGCTTGGAAAGCTGGTAGTAGCCCTCATAGGAACCGTGAAGGGTGTGTGCTGTGACGCAGCGTCTGTCGCTGGAAAAATACAGCACTTCCGGCAGAGAGAGGTAGACCACCTGTCCCTTTTTCGGTTTGAAAGGGAACAGATCCTGACTGTCCGCCGATGCTGCCCGAATTTTTTGCAGATAATCCTGCACCGCCTTCCGGTCAAAGGGCTTTGGCAGATAGCCGAACGGGTTCACTGTTTTGCTCATAAAAATCTGCTGCAAATATTCCCTGGGGTGTCCTGTCACATAGATAAACTTCGTTTGTGAATGGGACTGTGCAATTTTTTCCGCGAAATCGATGCCGCTGCTGGTGCTTCCCTGAAAGCAGATGTCCATAAATACAGCGTCAATATGTGCATGCTGCGAAAAATAAAATTGCAGGGCATGCCAGTCCTGAAAAAAATCCACAACCAAATCGTCACCAGATTGCTCTAAGAGTTCTTTTAATTGCAGTCCGATGCGTTCCTCATCATCAAAAATCACAATTCTTAACATTTTCCAATCCCTCATAACTCAAAGTATGTTCACAAGCATTTTATGGGAACATGCTTGTGCATTTCACGTAGTTCTTTGTGGTATAATTTTAGTATAGCATAAATACTACGTTAAAAAAAGCATATCCTACGATGAAATTGTTTTGAAAATGTGTATGCAGGAGATTTTCCACAAGAGGAAGTACAAAATTATGACAAAAACAAACTCTTTTTTTGTCATTCTATATTGTCATGATTTGCGTGACATGGTATAATAAATATTCCGGAAAAATCGATAGAAATTGGAAATGTCAAGCGTATTCGGTGTGATATTGCAGAAAAAAGAGGCCGCAGAAATTTTCTGTGACCTCTTTTGCTTTTGTGCGTTTATTTCTTAGGAATGAATTTCTTTGACATAATCTACAAGATTTCCGATGCAAGCTTCAAATTCCACACCATACCACGGTGCTTCTTCGCGGGGAAGTGTCCGCAGATCCGGTAAGGTTGCCTGAATGGTGTCGGCTGTAAAGTTGACCGCAATGGAAAGAGCCTGTTCGATCGATGCCCCGCGGACCAGAGCACCGGAGAGTACGCTGGCAAAAATATCACCGGTGCCATGCATTGGCTCTGGAACATGTTCCCGATAGGCGGCGTAGTAGCTGCCGGTGGTACTGTCGTAGGCAATGGCACCGTGCTGATCGCCGTTTCGGATACCGGTAATGACGGCGATGGGACAGCCGATCTCTGTCAACTGTTTCAGATATGTTTTCACAGTTTCCAGCGGACACTGTTCCGCATAGGGAATGCCCAGCAGCAGGGAAACTTCTGTCATGTTCGGGGCGATAACATCGGCTTTTCCGCAGAGTTTTCGCATTTCCACTGCAAAATCCGGTGTGAAGCCGGCGTACATGCTGCCGGCATCGCCCATGACAGGATCAACCACAATGACCGTATCTTCGCTGCGGAACGCATCGAAAAAGTCTGCCATGATCTGTACCTGTTCTCTGGACCCCAGATAGCCGGTGTAAATGCCGTCGAAATGCAGCTGTAATGTTTTCCAGTGTGCCGCGATCTGCGGAATGTCCGCCGTCAGATCCCGAAAAGTATATCCGGTGAATCCGCCGGTGTGTGTTGACAGAACGGCGGTAGGAATCACGGCAGTTTCCACGCCCATAGCAGAGATCAAAGGCAGGGCAACGGTGGAGGAACATTTTCCAAAGCAGGAAACGTCCTGAATGGTGACGATTCGTTTCAGCATGGTTTTCGCTCCTTACATTTCAGCTTTTGCGGGAATTTCGTTGTTGTCCTGTACATGCTGCTTGATTGCAGCGAAGCTTTCTGAACTGATGACATGTTCCATGCGGCAGGCATCTTCCGCAGCTGTTTTCGGATCTACCCCGAGAGCCACCAGCCAGTTAGAAAGCAGCGTGTGCCGTTCATAGATCGTTTCGGCAATTTTTCTGCCGGATTCCGTCAGTGTGATCTCGTTGTTTTCATTGACGCAGATGTATCCGTTTTCCCGCAGATTTTTCATGGCAACGCTGACACTGGGCTTGGAAAATGCCAGTTCGTTGGCGATGTCAATGGCATGTACTGTGCCGCGGCGGTTGTATAAGATCAGAATGGTTTCCAGATAATCTTCTGCAGATTTTTGAATTTTCAAGTGATTTCCCTCCGTTGAGCAGATTGTACGAAAGCGTGTTCACATAAAAGCAGGACAGTTTATGTGAGCACGCTATACTATTATATAAGTGGTTCTTTGTTCCATTCGCGTGAGAGATGTGAAAACGTGAAAGAAACGCCTCCGCATCAGAATTTGCAAGCAGATGGCGTGCAAAGTCGCCAGACGCTCTTTGTGCGGTATTGCCTTGCATTTATTATACCATAATCGATAAAAAAAAGCAAGGGTAACACCAAACAAAACTTGTGCGTAAGATGCATCGTCAGATTTTTCGGCAGATTGCATAAAAATTCCGCAGGCAGATAGTGTGTCTGGCAAGGGATTTTGTGGGATATGCCCAAGCGGATTCTCTTCTAACATACAGTGGCTTCTGTGCGTTTTTCCAAACATCGCCATTTGTCAAACAACCTCTAGGAATGGTGATGCAGATTGGCAGCGTCCCGCACCTGTAAAATCGCATTTTTTTCCAGTCGGGAAACCTGTGCCTGTGAAATGCCGATTTCCTTTGCCACTTCTGTCTGGGTTTTCCCCTGAAAGAAGCGGAGGTATAAAATATTCTGTTCCCGTGTTCCCAGCTGTCGTATGGCATTTCGCAGAGAAAGTTCTCCCAGCCAGTTTTCCATAGTATCCCGTTCACTGATTTGATCCAGCACATACAACGCATCTCCGGATTCGGAATATACCGGCTCATAAATGGAAACCGGTTCGCTGACACTCTCCAGTGCCACCACCACATCTTCCCGCTTTGCCCCGATCTCCGCCGCGATCTCGCTGACAGTCGGCTCTTTCTGGAGATTGGTCGTCAGCCGTTCCTTTGCCTGCATTGCCTGATAAGCCAGATCACGGAGGGAACGGCTGACCTTGATCTGGTTGAAGTCCCGCAGATACCGCCGCAGTTCGCCGCTGATCATAGGCACACAATAGGTGGAGAAGCGGACTTCTTTGGAAAGATCGAAGTTGTTGATCGCTTTGATCAGCCCAACGACACCGATCTGAAACAGATCGTCAATATCTTCTCCCCGACCGGTGAATCTCTGAATCACGCTCAGCACCAGCCGCAGATTGCCCTGAATCAGCTTGTCCTTGGCTGCCTTGCTGCCGGTATCCCGAATTTCCCGCAGCAGTGCCATTTTTTCTTCTTCTTTCAGTACTGTCAGGTCAGCGGTATTGATACCGGAAATCATCACTTTTTGAAATGCCATAACACGACCTCCTTGCTGTATCCATATCTTTCCCCGATTTCCTGTTGCTTAATCTACAGAATAACTGGAAAAAATAACAAGAAAAAGAAGGCAATACCGCACAAAGAGCGTCTAGCGACTTTGCACGCCATCTGCTTGCAAATTTCCCGTCATATTTCACAAAAATGCTCGTGAATACATCAAGTATTCACTCCGCTTTTTGTTTCATCTGACGAAAAATTTGACGACGCATCTGTCGCACAATCTTTGTGCGGTATTGCCAGAAATGATTTCTTGACATTTTTCAGTCTATCATCTATAATAAAGATACCAACAATTGATTACAAACATCTGGAGGATTATCATGGATAGACAAGAACCGCCAAAAACGCCGCCGGTTTCTCCGAAGCCGCCAACATGGACAGCACCGCCGCCGTTACAGATTCCGCCGCAAATGCCGCAGAACGGGCAGCCGCCTGTACCGCCGCCGCAACCTGTACCACCGCCGAAAAAGGACAAGGAATTTAATTTCGGCAAGAACTTGCTGGGGATCCTTGCTTCACTGCTGGTGTTCATTGGCATTTTGCTGACGGCATGGGCATCGGGTTCCCGTTGGATACAGCTGTGCGGCATTCTGGCAGCCGGCTTGTTTCTGATGCTGCTCGGCATGCTGGCTTCCCGCAGGAAGTCGGCATACCGGACGTTTTTTCTGTCCGTTTCCGGCTGCGGTGCGGGAATCCTGTATCTGGGCATTATGCTGGGCTACTGGTATTATGAACTGCTCTCCGTGCTGGGCATGTACGCCTTGTTTTTGCTGTGGGCAGGACTGATGTACCTGCTCTCCCGCGGGAAGCTGCCGGTTTTCCAGAATATTGGTCATATCGGCATGGTGGTAGCAGTATTTTCCCAACTGGACAATTACACCAAGTTTCAGCTCTCATCATTTTCAGACCATTTTTCGGAACAGGCAAATTTTCAACTGCTGATAATGACGTGTTACGTCTGCATCAGTGCATTGTTCTATCTGCTGACCAACCGGCAGGAACGACCGGAAAAGCACTTGTTTACGCTATATGCAAACGGGATTTGTGTGGGACTGCTTGGCATTCGCATCTTGATTCAGGCAGACCAGTTCTATACGTTTTTTCGGAACGGCGTAATGCATGTACAGACAAAGGCAATTTCCATGGCAGTGTGCAGTCTGCTTCTGGCTGGCTTTCTGCTGTTCCAGTATTTCTGGGATATGCACCGCTGGCTGGAACGGCAAAAAGCTTCTGATTCCGTCTGGAGTTTCCGCTGTGTTCCGACGCAGCTGTTGTTGTGGCTGTGCATGCTTGGATTCTGACAGAGCATGCTGTCGTTCCCAGACTGGCTGGAACAGTCCGCATTGCTGCTTGGTGCAGTGTTCTGCATAGGCTTCTGGTATGCGGCACAGAAAGACCGCGTACATACTGCCACTTATCGTCTGACGTTTGGAATCGCAGCACTGACCGCGGCGGCATGCATTCTGTTCTGCGGCGGTGTGCTGCGAATCGTGAGCTGGTGTCTGTACCTGCTCCTGCTGACTGGATTCGGCAGAAGGGCGAAGTTCCCCTTTGCCATGCAGTTTTCCTATGGACTGTTTTTGCTGGCTTCATGGATTCCGCTGCTTTCTGTGCTGAATGGCTCGTTTTGGCAGAACTTTGTGATGCTGTATAGCTTTTTCTCTCTTTGCAACTGTGTTACGATAGTACTGTGCCGCCGTTTGGAAAATGGCAGGGCATTGTCTGGCATCACGCAAATTGTCAATCTGCTCGCCATTTTTTCAATATTGTTTATGTTCGTGCCGCTTATATTGGAGAAGCTTTTCCTGCCGTGGAAACTTCTGCTCACATTGGCATTGGTTGTAGTTTTCTCTGTCAACAGCGACCGCTATTTTCGGGAACCCCGCTGGAAATCAAACGGCATGGGTATATTGTTCTGCGGAAAATATCTGCTTCTGACATGTGTCCTGACGATTCTGTATTCTGCCACGGAAGCGGTCCTTTACGGCTGTATCTGTGCAGTAGCATTGGGCTGTGTCATTCTGGGCAGCCGTTTCGCCAATGTTGGCATACGCTACAGCGGCATCGGACTGCTGTTTTTCGTAACGCTGGCAATTTTTTCTTCCAATACCATTTGGGAAAAACAAGCCGTATTGCTGCTCACGTGCAGTATGGCATATTATGGCGTGCTGTTTTGTCATCACCGATTCCCGTTAAAAACCGGAAGTGTTTTTTCTGGGATTTTCCGATGGCTTCTGCCGATTCCGGCAGTGCTCACATTGTTGCAGGGATTGCGGATATTGCAGCAGCAATTTCTGCCAGTCGGGGGAATCGTGCTTGTTTTTCTGACCATCGGGCTGCTTCTCTGTGGGCTTGGCTGGTGGGGCATGCACCGGAAGTACTGCCGCCGATTCTTCACCGTGCTGGGTGTTTCCGGCATGGCAGTTCTTTTGCAGTGGATTCTCCTGTGCAAGCAATTGTTTCCGAAAATCAGTATGCTGACTATGTGCACTCTGTTTCTGGTCTGGGTTGGCCTGTGCAGCTTGTTTGCTAAACCACGACCGGACGTGTTCCAGCCGTTGACCGCGGCAGGGCTGTTCCTTTCGGTTACGCTGGGAACTGCTTTGTCGGAGGCGGACAGCATTTGTCTGACCGCATATATTCTGCTGGGATTCGCTTTGCTGGCGTGGTCAGTACAAAAAACGCTGATCCGCTATGCGGTGACAGCAATGATCGCTCATATCCTGACGCTGCTGCCGCTGCTGCTTGGGATTTTGGGACGGCTGGCAAAATATCCCGTTGCAGGCAACGGCACAGTTGCTGCTCCGTGGGCTTATGTCCAGTGGGGAATGCTGCTCCTGTCAGTTCTGGTGCAGTTCGCATTGCTGTCCCGTCCGTTCCGCCGGAATCAATGTGCATCAGATAAAGTGCAGGCAATTTTGTATTTTTCGACATTTCTGGAATTGCTGATCCTGCTGTGCTTTGGCGTGTACCAATTTGGAACACCAACCATTTCGTTTGATATAACTGTTGGGACTGTACTGCTGTCCAGTCTGCCCTATGCAGTCGGAGCCGTATTGCTTATGGGCTTTTGGTTCGCAGTACAGCGGCGGAGAATGCCGACATTTTTGTATCAGACACAGTTTTATCTCACCGCTGCTGTTTCGGCATTGCTCTTGCTGGAAATCCCAGCACTTCCGGTATTTGTACGAACCTGCGGTTCCGGAGCCGCAGTGCCGGCTGTCCTATTGCAGCACGTCCTGTGGTTCGCATTTCTGGCAGTGCTGTTCCTGTTTGGGAAAAAACAGCGTATGCCTTTTTACGGAAATGCCGCCTATGGCTTGTTCCTGCTCTGTACCGGCTGGATTCTCCGGAATCTGCCCTGCTTTGCAGACCTGTCGCCGCAGCGTGCCGCAGGCTGGATTCTTTCTCTGCTCGGCATGGTCAATGGCGTGGTGCTGCTGTACCAATTGTACCGGAAAACGAGAAATGTCCGCTACTGGATTTCCTATGTGGGGAACTGGGCACTTCTGGGAATCGGCAGCTTGCTGATGCTGTTTTGTGAAACACTGCATCTGCCGGAACGAATCGCACTGGCTCTGACATTGACACTGCTGTATTTTGCCGGCTCCATGGAACTGCTGAAAAAGAACGAAATCCGTTCCGGTATGACGGGCAGGGAAATGCTGTTCTGCGGAAAGCTGACTGCATGGCTGTTGGTGTTGTTCTGCGGATTCTCTTTGCCGAAGGTGCTGCTGAGCGTTGGCTTGCTGGTGCTGGCGGTTCTGCTGATTCTGTTCGGCTTCTGGAAATCCTGCAAACCGGTTCGCATCTATGGCTTGATATTGGTGCTGGTCAGCATCTGTAAGCTGATCCTGCTGGACATTTCCTACGGCAAGCTGGAACTGCGGGCATTCAGTTTCCTGATTTGCGGCGTGATCTGTTTTGGGATCAGCTTCTTGTACAACCGCATGGATAAGAATAATTCGAAATAGTTTGTGCAGTGTTGCCCTTGCACTTTTGTAAAAGATATGCTATACTATAAGAGCCAGTTCAGTATCTCTTACTGAACTGGCTCTAAGGAAACACTGAATAAAGCTTGTGCGTAAGATGCGTAGTCAGATTTTTCGGCAGATTGCACAGAAATTCCGCAGGCAGACTTGGTGTCTGGCAAGGGATTTCTGGGCAATCTGACGGAAAATCTGCAAGCAGATTGCGTGCAAAGCCGTCAGGCGGGCTTTATTCAGTGTTTCCCTAAGAATACAAGCACATTGCCTGCATGACAGTCGTGCAGCAGAATACGAGGAATATTATGGCAAATAAAAAGAAACCGTCCGAAAAGCAGGAATTTCTGGCACAGCAGCGGAGAGAACAACGCCGAAAAACGGCAAAGGAAGAAAAGAAAAAACACCACAAGAGAAAAATTGTTACCACCGTGGTATGCTGTGCGGCAGCTGTCGCCGTAGTTGCCGGCGGAATCACATGGTTTGTGCGGGAAAAACCGATGACCCAGATGATTCCGGTGGAAAAGACAGAACATTATTCTGTCAATGCGGCAGAAGTATCGTTCTACGCATGGCAGATTTACAACAGCTATATCAACAGCAGCACCGGTTCTGATTCGGCAAACCTGCCGGATACAGAAAAGCCGCTGGCTGACCAGAACTACGATAACGATACCACTTGGGAAGCCTATTTCACCGATGCGGCACAAAAATACGCGGAAAACGTACTGGCGTACTGTGAAGCGGCAGACAAGGAAAATTACGAATTTCCGGAGAATATCTCCGCTATGGTGAAATCTGCAAAGGAACAGATGGACTTCAGCACACTGCCGAGCAGCGTGACACAGGACAACGTCACCCATGCACTGGAACTGTATTTCAAGGCTCAGAGTTTCAGCACCAGCGTGGAGGAGAACATGTCTTTTACCGATGATGAACTGGAATCCTATTACAAAGAGAACGCCAAGACGATGGACGTTTGCAGTTATATGGAATTCTCTTTTTCCTATGATGATTCCGGCGACAGTACAACGATCAGCCGGAGCGAAGCGGAAGAACTTGCCCGCAGTCTGCGGCGGTGCAATACGAAAGATGAATTCCAGTCATGGGTGTATGACTACTATGCCAAGAATACGTCTTTGACAGAGGAGGACTTGCAGTCCCAATTAAGCACACTCTACAGTCATAACATCTCTTATACAGAGGGTGATGATGTCAGCGAGTGGGCATTTTCCGGCGAAGCAAAGGCAGGGGACTCCAATCTTTTTACAGATACGGATAACAAACGAATCACTGTGTGCCTGCTGTTGGACGAACCGAAGCGGGACGAATCTCACCCTGTCACAATTCGCCAGATCCTGTTCACCACAAACACCTATGAATCCTCTGACGGTGCCCACAGTGCCGCAGAAAAGGCACTGGAGGAATGGAACAGCGGGGAACAGACCGAGTCCGCTTTTGCAGCACTGGCAGACCAGTACACAGAAGATACTACCGTTTCCGGCGGACTGTACCAGAACATCACAGAGGGACAGCTTTCCTCTGCATGGCAGAACTGGTGCTTTGATGCCGCACGGAAATCCGGTGATGTGACAATTCTGGACAGCTCTTATGGTTCCTGTCTGGTCTATTATGTAGAAGCCGCAGAACAAGCTGGCTGGGAAATGACTGCCACAAATGCCCTGCAAAATCAACGCTATAATGAGTTACAGGAAACCTATCAGAAAGAAGCAGACCTCAAGTCTTCTGACTGGGGCATGCGTTTTGTCACTGTCAACAATCAAAAGTAAAGACAACAATCAAAAGTAAAGGCAACAGAAAAGCCTGTCCGTGCCATTAGGTGCAGACAGGCTTTTGCTTGTTAGGGCATTAGTTGTTTCTGAAAGATCTGCCCGTTCCACGGCGAAGAAACCGGCTGCTTTGTCACAGGCTCTCGTGTGGCAGTTGCTACCGGCACATTGGTCTGCATGGCACACTGCATCTGAAAATCATGAGTGTACTGTACCACATGTGCCAGATAGACCGCATCGGCGGAATCCACAGTACCGTCAAAATTGGCATCGGCAACCAGCGAATCTGCTATGCGGTTCTGCATCAGCAATTCCACATCAGCACTGGTCAGCTGAAAATCGCCGTTCAGATCACCCGCCATTTTCTGTATCTGAAACGGGTGAACTGCTGTGACGAAGTAGCCCTTTTCCAATGTCTTTGCATCACCCAGATACTCCACATACCACGAGCCGGAGTCCAGCAGATACAGGCGTTTTTGTGTGGTGTCCGCATAATCTGCCAGTACATAGTGGTCGCTGCCGGAGGCGGTCGTCATTTGTAAAATGCAGCACCAACCGGCATTGGAACTATTTTCTGCACAGACTGTGTATGCCTGCTCCATGCGTTCTTCCGTGCTGCCGGACAGCCAGACAGTTTCTTCTCGGGTCAGGTATGCCGAATAGGCATCTGCTACCTGATCCATTTTGGTGCCGCTGCCGGAAAGGATCTGGTTGGTAAAGGCGGTGTAATAGGTATAGGAATCCGAGAGCAGGTCCACGCCGGAAACCGGCAAGTGATAGCGGACGCTCATTTTGGCGAGGGCGTAATTCAGACAGCCGTCTGTATCGATTGCCGGCGTGTGGGTGTCCGGCGAAGCAAACTGCATCCACGATTCATAGGCGGCAATTGCCGGCTGTGCCGCACTGCCGCCGGAAGCAAATTCCTCCGCAGTTGTCGGCGTGGAACAGCCGGGAAAGAGAACCGCTGCGGTCAGGGCAGCGGCGAAAAGGCGATAAAATCGTTGCATAAAGACCTCCTGTTTTTACGTCATGTTTTATACGGCATAGTGCAGTATATGCCGCAATGCATGATTTCAGAACATGTGCAACACCGTATTGCCCTTTGTACAGTGCGATCTATGCTCTATTTCTATCCTACCCAGTTTTCTGGGAATTGTCAATTCAGAAAATCTGGCAGATTTGCAGGAAAATTTTCAGGATACCTTTTCAAACCGCAGAAAATATGGTATAATAAAGGCAATACCGCACAAAGATTGTGCGACAGATGCGTCGTCAAATTTTTCGTCAGATGAAACAAAAAGCGGAGTGAATACTTGATGTATTCACGAGCATTTTTGTGAAATATGACGGAAAATTTGCACGCAGATGGCGTGCAAAGTCGCCAGACGCTCTTTGTGCGGTATTGCCTAAACACATATGCGAATCTGAAATCCCGAAAGTAAGGAGAGAAAGCTATGACAGAAGCAGAGTGCATTGCATTAAAACAGCAGGCATTCCGAAAATATTTTCATTCTCTGAATGAACAACAGCAGCAGGCGGTTTTTTCCGTAAACGGACCGGTTCTGGTGCTCGCCGGTGCCGGCAGCGGCAAGACCACCGCCATTATCAGCCGAATTGTCAACATGATTTATTTTGGTGACGGCTACGCACAGGCAGACGGCTACCTGCCGGAAGAAGATGCCGTCTGGCTGCAAGCCTACATTGACGGAAAAGAACCGGAAGACGTGGAACGCCTGCGGGAGATACTGGCAATTGCCCCGATCCGTCCGTGGAACATTCTGGCGATCACCTTTACCAATAAGGCTGCCGGAGAAATGCGGGCACGTCTGGCAAGCACCCTGGGAGAGGAACTGGCATCTTCCGTGCATGCCTCCACGTTCCACTCTGCCTGTGTACAGATCCTGCGGCGAAGCATCGAACGGCTGGGATACGGCAGTGACTTTGCCATTTATGATGCGGACGATTCCCGAAAGCTGATGAAAAGCTGCCTTGCAGACTGCAATGTTTCCGAAAAGCAGTTTCCACCGCGGGGTATCGTACAGGAGATCAGCAACGCCAAAGATGCGATGATCTCGCCGGAGGAAATGTGGGAAGATGCCGGAGAAGACTACCGCAAGCAGACGGTTGCCAGACTGTATGCGGCGTACCAGCGGCATTTGCGGGAATCCAACGCTCTGGATTTTGACGATATTATTTACCTGACTGTGGAACTGTTCCGGCGGTTTCCGGAGGAACTGGCAAAGTATCAGTACCGTTTTCCCTATGTACTGGTGGACGAGTATCAGGACACGAACCATGCTCAGTATCAGCTGATTTCGCTGCTGACTCATGCCAGCGGAAACCTTTGTGTTGTGGGTGATGATGACCAGAGTATCTACCGGTTCCGCGGAGCGACGATCGAAAATATTCTCGGATTCGAAGAAGAATTTCCGGACTGCACCGTGATTCGTCTGGAACAGAATTATCGTTCCACCCAGAACATTCTGGACGCTGCCAACAGCGTGATTGCCAACAATACCGGCAGAAAGTCCAAGCATCTCTGGACCAATGCCGGAGCGGGGGAGAAGATCACGTGGTACAGAGCAGCAGACGAATCGGACGAGTCTGCCTATGTTTCGGATACTATTCTGAAACAGGTGAAAGCTGGCGAAAAGTACAGCGACCATGCGATTCTGTACCGTATGAACGCCCAGTCCAACATGCTGGAACGGGCATTGGTACATAAGGGAATCCCGTATCGCATTTACGGCGGCACACGATTCTATGACCGCAAGGAAATTAAAGATATTCTCGCCTATATGAGCATCGTGGAAAATCCCAACGACCGTGTGCGGTTTGAACGTATCGTCAACGAGCCTAAGCGGGGAATCGGCAACGCTACCCTTGCCCTGCTGCTGCAAATTTCGCAGGATCTGCACCTTTCTCCGCTGGAGGTCCTGCAGAATGTGGAACAGTATCCGGCACTTTCCAAGAAAAAAACGGCACTGAAAAAGTTTGCAGAACTCTGGGAGACGTTGATCACCGCAGAACGGGAACAACCGCTGGAACAGTTTCTGGATACGATTCTGGAGAAAACCGGCTACCATGGCATGCTGGAAAGCATGGGTGAGGAGGGCACGTTCCGTCTGGAAAACATTGAGGAATTGAAAACCTCGATCCTGACCTACCAGAACGAAGCTGAAGAAGCTTCTCTCGGCGGATTTCTGGAAGAAATTTCTCTGTACACTGACGTGGACAAATACGAACCGGATCAGGATACGGTGATGCTGATGACAGTGCATTCCGCCAAGGGTCTGGAATTCCGGAATGTTTTTCTGGTGGGTATGGAGCAGGGTGTTTTCCCCGGAAATCGCAGCCTGAGCACACCGCAGGATCTGGAGGAGGAACGCCGTCTGGCTTATGTAGCACTGACCCGTGCCAAGGAGAAGCTGACGCTGACTACTGCTGCCAGCCGTATGCTGTTTGGTATGACCATGCGAAATCCACCCTCGCAGTTTCTGGAAGAAATCGACAAGTCACTGCTGGAAGAAAAAACTTCCCGGCGGCAGTCCAAGCGGGGGATTCCGGCAGGCAATGCGGAGTCTGTGCAATCTATTTCTTTGTTGCAGCAGCAAATGGCTGCGTCTAAGAAACGGGTGTATCAGGCACAGCCCAAGGAATTTCACGTAGGTGAACGGGTAAGACATGCGGTTTTCGGCGACGGCACCGTGCTTTCAATTACCAAAATGGCAAATGATGCAATGCTGGAAGTCGGATTCGATCAGGTCGGCACCAAACGGTTAATGGCAAGCCACCCAAAAATCAAAAAGCTGGAGGAATGATTCTTGAAAAACGGTTATCGTATCACAGATGCTCATGCCCATGTGTTTCCGGACAAGATCGCGGAAAAGGCAACAGAGGGAATTTCTCATTTTTATGATCTGCCGATGCAGTACCATGGCAGAGTGGCAGAAATGTTAGAGAATGGCACGGCTGCTGGCATCGATCATTTTCTGGTCTGCTCTCCGGCAACTACTGTGACACAGGTGCACTCGATCAACAGCTTTCTGGCATCTTGTGCGGCGGCATACCCCATGTGCACCGCTTTCGGAACGCTGCACCCTTATGCGGAAAACGTGGAGGCAGATTTTCAGCAGCTGCGATCCCTACAGCTTCGCGGTGTCAAGTTGCATCCGGATTTTCAGAATTTTCCCATTGATGATCCGCGGGCATATCCCATGTACGAGATGATCCAGAGCTCCGGTTTGCCGATCCTGATGCACATGGGTGATGCCAAGTCCGACTTTTCCCACCCGTACCGTCTGGCAATGATTTTGCGGCAGTTCCCGAAATTGCGGATCATTGCAGCACATTTCGGCGGCTGGGGGCAGTGGAAAGAGGCAAACGCCATTTTACAGCCGGATGAACGGCTGCGGTTCGATACCAGCAGCAGCCTGCCGTTTTTGCCGCCGGAGGAGATTCGAAAGCTGCTGTCCCACTTCGGGGCAGAGAACTGCTTCTTTGGCGTAGACTACCCCATGTGGGATTATAGAAAGGAACTGGAACGCTTTTTTGCATTGGAACTTTCGGATTCGGAAAATCGTGCAATTCTTTCCGAAAATCTCGAGGCATTTTTGGATGAATCCTACAGCTGATTTGATAATCAAAGAAATTTCAGAGAATGCTTATCTCAGAAAAGAAAAAAGTAGAATACTTTTCTTAAAATTAACTTTTCATTTTCTGTGTTTTGTGGTATACTAATAAAAGATAAGCATATGAAAGAATCTATACAACCAAAAGGATGCGTGAATTACTTATGAGAAAGACAAAGATTGTTTGTACGATCGGACCGGCGACAGATGACGATTCTGTTATGCGGCAAGTTATGCTTTCGGGCATGAACGTCGCTCGTTTTAACTTTTCCCACGGCGACCACGCCACACACGAAAAACGGTTTGAGCAGATCTCCCGCCTGCGGGAAGAACTGGGTCTGCCTATTGCCACACTGATGGACACCAGAGGACCGGAGATTCGGCTGGGCAAATTTGTAGATGATAAGCCAGTCACCATTGAAACCGGCGACACCTACACACTGACTACTGATGATGTCCTCTGTGATGATAAGGTAGGCAGCATTTCTTTCAAGAACCTGCCCCGTGATGTCAAGCCGGGCGTGCACATTCTGGTGAATGACGGCGTAATTGAAATGGTTGTGGAAAAGGTGACCGTCACTACAATTGTCTGCCATGTCATTCACGGCGGTGTTCTTTCGAACAATAAGGGAATCAACGTGCCGGGGGTACAGCTGTCTATGCCATACCTCAGTGAAAGCGATAAAAACGACTTGGAATTCGCAGCGAAAATGGGATTTGACTTTATCGCTGCCAGCTTCGTGCGGACTTCTGCGGATATTGACTATCTGCGGAAGTATACCCAGAGTCTGGGCTGGTTTGATGTCCGCATCATTGCCAAAATCGAAAATGTGGAAGGCGTTCGGAATATCGACGAGATTCTGGAAGCCTCTGACGGCATCATGGTTGCCCGCGGCGATCTGGGCGTAGAAATCCCCTTTGAGCAGATTCCGTCTGTTCAGAAGCAGCTGATTCGCAAGGGCTATCAGGCGGGCAAGCAGGTCATCACTGCAACCCAGATGCTGGAATCTATGATTACCAATCCGCGTCCGACCCGTGCCGAGATCACAGACGTTGCCAACGCGATCTATGACGGCACCAGTGCGATCATGCTTTCCGGCGAAACCGCTGCCGGTGCCTTTCCGGTAGAGGTTGTCCGCACCATGGATCTGATTGCACGTACCACCGAAGACGATATTGACTATAAGGGCATGCATTCTGCAAGTCGTACCAAAAAGAACGCGGACATTGCCAATGCGATTGCCCACGCGACAGTTACCACAGCACACGATCTGGACGCAGCTGCCATTCTGACAGTAACCATGTCCGGTGTCACTGCCAGAGAAATTTCCAAGTATCGTCCGTGCTGCCCGATCATCAGCTGTACGGTAAGCGAACGGGTACGCCGGCAGATGAACTTGAGCTGGGGCGTTTATCCGATGCTGGTCGATGAAGTTTCCAATACCGACTCGCTGTTTGATGCATCGATTCACGCTGCCCTCCGTTCCGATTTGGTCAACAAGGGGGATATTGTAGTAATCACTGCCGGTGCACCGGTAGGCGTTTCCAATACCACCAATATGATGAAGGTAGAACGTATCTGATTTCAGAAATCATAAAATGATATAAAAAACCGGCACAAGATGCTTTCACAACATCTTGTGCCGGTTTTGCTTGTTATGGCAATTATCACCGGATATAAAGGCAACATGCAGTTTTATACGCTGTCACCTCAGTTTATCAGTCAGTTTCCCCGTCATCGGTTGCCGGAAGCACTTCCAGCACGATACAGGTAATATTATCCACGCCACCGTTCTGTAGTGCAGCCTGCACCAGCACTGCGGCTTCATTGAAATAATTTTCGGAGAGAAGCTCTGCAATTTCTTCGTCCGAACACATATTGGTCAGTCCATCGGTGCACAGCACAAACTTTGTGCCGACTTCCAACGGCAAGGGGGGTCTGCTGTCCGCATTTAACCCCGTCTTTTTGCGGTCGGAGCCGATGAACAATGTCAGCCGATGCTGATCGGGACTGTGCTTGGCTTCTTCTTCTGTATAGATCGCAGCTTCTACTTTTTGGTTGGCAACGGTATGGTCGCGGGTGAGCAGCGTCAACTGATCCGTCTGATAGCGATAGATCCGGCTGTCCCCCAGATAATATAACTTTACCGCATCTCCCAGAAAATAAAGCATGGAAAAAGTAGTTCCGCCGGTTTGGCAGTGCTTTTCTGTGAGCATGTCGCAAATGGCGTTGTTTGCCTCCGTGGTATAAGAAGAAACCAGCTGATCCAGCATACGTGTCCCGTCTGCGTGTTTCAGCTTTTTCTCGTATTTTCGGAGTGTCTGCACCGCAATTTCCGATGCCACTTCGCCATACGCTGCTCCGCCCATACCATCGAACACCGCAAAACTCATGCCGTCTGCGTAATGAATGGTATAGGAAGCAGAAAAATCGTTCCGGAATATGTCGTTCATATACAACCCTTCCAGATAGAAGTTGTCCTCATGATTGCCCCGCACTTTTCCGATGTGTGTTGCAACAGAAACACGCAGGTTGTAGTTCTTGATTCCGGAATGATAAAAGGGTTCTGATGTTTCTCCGGGATAATTTCCGCCATAGTAGAAAAATGGATTAGAACTTCGCGATTGCTCCGGCTCTGTATTTTTATGATTGAAAAACATCATAGAATCTCCTCATTCTTCAAAGCGGCTGTGGGGGAGCCGCTTCTGAAATTGGTATGACCTCAATTGTCATCATACCATATTCCGCGGGAAAAGTAAACACTTTTCCGTGAAAATTCCGAGAGAAGCCATGATTTTTCTCACATGGTACAGTTTTTTGAAAAAATATTGTGCAATACTTCCAAAATATAAGACCATTTTCTTTGTGTCAGGTACAATTGCAGCAGCAATCCAGAATCAGGTTCAGCAAAATATTTGCCGCACAGCAGCGAACACAGCCGCTGTCATCGAAGCCGCCGCCCATATAAGGCTGCTGCATTTGCTGGTAGGAGAAACCAGGGGATTCCAGCTGCTGTACCAGTTTCTGATATTCATAATTGTTGGGTTCCATTTGTGCAGCGGTTCTGGCATACTGGAGAGCCATAGCGTTGTTGCCGGCACCAGAATGTGCTACAGCAGAAACATAGTACCACTGGGCATTTCGGTTGCTGATGCCTTCCAGTACGCGGACAGCTTCGGTAAATCTGCCGTTGCGAATGAAGTTTACGGCAGCCTGCAAGTGAACGCTGTTCTCGTCGCCGGCTCCCGCAGAGGTGTTCCGGTTGTAGAAGTCGCCATATCCGCCGGAGTTCTTGTGCTGGCGTTCGTCCATGATCGTCTGGTATGCCTGCTGGATCTGCTTGAACTTTTCTTCATACATTTTTGCATTGGGTTTGTCCACGTTGGCATCGGGGTGATATTTCCGGCTAAGGGCACGATAAGCCTTTTTCACTTCCTGATCGGTTGCGGTGCGGGGAATCCCCAGTACTTCATATGGATCCATGTTTTATTTCTCCTGTTCTTTCTTTTTCTGATAAAACTTTGTCCAGACACCGGCATATAAAATATTTCGCAGGATCTCTTCATAGTGCAGAATGGGCAGCCGTTCAAATGCCGCCGCACAGGAAGACATCATCATTTGCAGCAGAGCCTCGCAGTTCTGCGAAAACTGCGGCTCGGTGGTGTCTGTCTGGTGAAAAGGGTTGTAGCACTGTTTTTTTCGGTCGTGTTCAAGATCGTCATAAGCGTCCAGCAGATAGATGAACTTTCCCAGATAAAATCCCACCTGCCGGAGCGTGTCTGCCCAGATGTCATCTTTCCAGACAAATAATTCGCCCAGCATGGTGCCAAAGCAACCTGCCGGAATTTCCGGATTGGATTCGTGATTCTGCTCCATTTCGTGCAGTTTTTCCAGTTGTGTGCGGACAACGCTGCACTTTTCCGGATACTGCTGTTGGATTTTCCGGTAGCTTCTGGAGGACATGCCGGCGGCGGCACGACGGGAGATCTTTCGCTCGTCGTTCCAGTCGTCCATGCACTTGTCACGAAACAGCAGAATGCTCATATCTGCGGCATAGTCTGTCACGGCACTTTGTATGTGCAGATTCTTGTGAAACGGGTGTGCAATACAGCGTTGTTCCGTCTTGGTTTCTTCCGGTTCATACAGACCGGTCAGCAGCAGGATCAGAAAAGTCATGTCATAGCTTAGCGTCCAGCGTGCCGCTGTACCGTGCCGCCGATGCAGTGCCTCACAAAGTCCGCAGTAACAGCCATGGTAAATGTCATATTCCCGAAACCGCAGTTCCGGCTTGTATGCCCGAATGTACCCGTACATCGCTTAACTCCGTTTGATAAAGTGATTGCGGCAGTTCGGACAGGTGATCTCGATCTTTCCCTTGCCCTTGGGAACACGGACTTTCTGTCCGCACTGGGGGCACTGGAAGATCCGGTGTGTTTTGTCGCCGCTTTTCTTGCCGAAGAAGCCGCGGATCGGGGCAGTCAGTTCCAGAAACTTTGCGTTTTCTGCCTGCCGGCGTGCAATATTCTTGGAAAAGATGCGGAAATAGGAATACACCAGCACTGCAATGGCAAGCAGATTAAAGATGCTGTTTGCCGCACTGCTTTTGCTGGAAAAAATGGCGACCAGCAGGAAAAACAGAAATACCCCGAAAAGGAATTTGTTCAGGGTATCGTTCCCGCCGTATCTGCCACGCATGAATTGCATCAGCCTTTCTCTGAAATTGGACATAGGGAAAACCTCCTTTTGTAAGGAAACAGGGTTGTCAAAAGTGTATTTCATATTATTATACCACACTCTTGCAGGAATGAAAAGCGGATTTTCCAAATTTTCATGCAATTTTCAGAAAAGGCAGTGCAATGCTTGTACGGAAGCTGATGTAAAAAAGGCAGATGAAGCGTTTTATCGCAGTAAAGCGGCTTTTTTCAAAGAATATTCAGAAATGCTTCTTGAAGCCGGAAAAGATTTCATGTTACAATAGAATTGCAATCAAATGTAAAGCAGCATGATGAAAGGAATGTGGTAAAGCATGGAATGGCTGGATATTTATGATGAGCACGGCAACCGAACCGGAAAAACAGCAGAACGCGGCACCTTTTTGTCTAAAGGGGAATATTTCCTGTGTGCCCATGTGATTCTGGAAAACACGGACGGTCTGTTCCTGATTCAGCAGCGTTCAGACACAAAGGCAACACGTCCCGGACAGTGGGATATTACTGCCGGTGCAGTGGACTGCGGTGAAGTCAGTCTGGACGGTGCTTTGCGGGAGGCGAAAGAGGAGGTCGGACTGACACTTCCCAGAGAAAAGATGCAGTTCCTGTTTCGGGACAAACGCCGCAGCTGTTACCATGATGTGTACTATATACAGATTCCTTTTTCCCTGCAAGACTGCACCATGCAGGAATCAGAAGTGCAGGATCTGCGGCTGGTGACAAGGAAGGAACTGCTGGACTTGCTGGAACAAATGTCCCACCGCTCCCCGAATTATAAGCGGCGGCTGACAGAATTCCTGTCCCACCGGAGCTGAAATTGATCTTCTGAAACACCGTGAAAATGGAAAATCCTGATTTGTTCTCATATTTTTTTGAAAATCGAAAAAAATATCCGGATTAGGGTATTGTAAAATGTCAGAAAAGGTGGTATAATAAATAAAGGCGTGCCAAAGGAGAAAAGATTTTAGGAAAATACTGCCATAGCCTGTGCGGTGTTGTCCTGGGGGAACGCCGAATATAACAGCCGATATTTATATGGACGGCTGTGGAACGGAAAGGATCGCTATGAAAAAAATTTCAATTGTGGTACCATGTTATAATGAACAGGAAGTGTTGCCACTTTTTTACATAGAAATTCAGAAAGTGATGCAGCAGATTCAGGAAGAACATGCAGATACCGAATTTGAACTGTTGTTTATCAATGACGGCTCCCGTGACGGAACACTGGCAAAGCTGCGGGAACTGGCGAAGCAGGACGAACGCGTTCGTTACATTTCGTTTTCCCGTAATTTTGGAAAAGAATCCGGTATGTATGCCGGCTTGGAAAATGCCACCGGAGATTATGTGGTCATCATGGACGCGGACTTGCAGCACCCGCCGGCATTCCTGCCGAAAATGTATAACATTGTTTTAAGTGGCGAATACGACTGTGCCACGACCCGCCGCGTCAGCCGAAAAGGGGAGCCGAAATTGCTTTCGTGGTTCTCCCGCAAGTTCTACAAGATCATGAAGCGGATTTCGCAGACGGAAATTGTGGACGGTGCACAGGATTTTCGCTTTATGACACGGCAGATGGTAGACTCCATTCTGGCTATGAAAGAGTATAACCGGTTTTCCAAAGGCATTTTCAGCTGGGTGGGATTCCGCACCAAATATATTGAATACGAGAATGTGGAACGTGCAGCAGGTACCAGCACATGGTCTTTCTGGAAACTGTTCCGCTATGCACTGGACGGCTTCTTTGCGTTTTCCACGGCACCGCTGACAATTTCTTCGATCCTCGGCGTGGCAAGCTGTCTGATTGCATTTATCATGATTATTGTCATCATCATCAAAAAGCTGGCATTCGGTGATCCGGTACAGGGCTTTGCCACTTTGATCTGTGCAATTTTCTTCATGGGCGGCTTGCAGCTGTTCTGTGTGGGCATTGCTGGTCAGTATCTGGCAAAAACCTATCTGGAAACCAAAAAACGCCCGATCTATCTGGTACAGGAAACTGAAAAAGATGCCCGCAAGGATATGGATACCGCGGCAGGAGAACAGTAAATGAACAAACATACCCGTCTGGCGGTAGGCATTCTCGTATTGGTTCTGGTGCTTCTGATCGTGGCAACTGTCAGCTTTTCGATAAACATCTCCAAAAAGTCTGCCGGCTCTCAGAACAGTACTTTTGACACGGGAACGAATTCCAACGGCAATGTCATTGTAGAGGGGGACGATCATCTCTACGGTGTATCCGATGCGGCAGGCAACCTGATTCTGGAACCGGAATGGAAAGAATTGCATTTTATCGGTTCGGATTACCTTTCTGCCGTACAGGAAAATGCTGACAGCAATTGTGTTGGTGTGCTGGATCTGGACGGCAACGTGGTCGCTCCTTTCGTCTATGACCATGTGGAGGCGTTGACAGATTCCTATTATCTGGCGGTGCTGGCGGAAAACCAGCAGGTGGTGTTGTATGACCACGATTTCCGTGCAGCAGATGCTATGGTCTGGGACAGCAGCACATGGGAAAAACCATTGCTGACAGTCACCAGCGGGGAAGATTCGTTTCAGTTCTCTCTGGAAAAAGATATCCTCCAGCTGGTGCAGTGTGACCTTGCACGGAAAACGGAAAAGATTTCGTTTTCTGTCCATGCTGAAAAAGTACATGCCGGGCTGCTGCTGCCGGAAGAATGGAGCAGCAGTGCCGATCAGACAGCGGCGTTTCTGGATATGGTGAAAATGCAGGATTTTTCCAAACTGCAAGACCTTACCGGACAGGATCATGAAAATGCTGTTCTGGGGAATATCACTCCGGCGGATGCCAGGGTGACCCGTATGGATTCTGACGTGTATTTGCAGGCAGAACAAAACGAGGCGGGAAAACTGATTCTGACATGGCAGATCGGGCTGACGCTCCGCGATGCGGAAAATACGTCGGAAAATAAGACACTGACGTTCAAAATGGAAAAGAACGGAAAAGAAACATGGGTGATAACAGAGGCGAAGCTTTCTTGATTCGCATTCTGCTTTCATAAACCGGCGAGGCATACTGCCTTGCCGCAACAGCACACCGGCTTGCAACAAGCGGTGTGTAACTCTGATTCAGGAGGAATACATATGTCAAAAAAAGTAGCAGTGATCATGGGCAGTGACAGCGATCTGCCGGTAGTAAAGGGTGCACTGGACGAACTGGACAAGTTCGGGATCCCGTATGAAGTGCATGTCATGTCCGCACACCGGACACCGGCACTGGCTGCGGAATTTGCCGGAAACGCGAAGAAAAACGGCTTCGGCGTGATTTTGTCCGCCGCAGGAAAGGCTGCACATCTGGGCGGCGTTCTGGCGGCACATACCACGCTGCCGGTGATCGGCATTCCGGTCAAGTCTTCTACACTGGACGGGCTGGACGCATTGCTGGCAACCGTACAGATGCCGAAGGGCATTCCGGTGGCAACTGTCGCAATCGACGGGGCAGCCAATGCCGCAATTCTGGCAGCACAGATGCTGGCACTGTCTGATCCGGAAATCGACGCAAAGCTGGAACAGATGAAAGCAGACATGGAACAGGGCGTAAAGGCAAAAGACGCAAAAATTTCAGCAGAATACAGTAACTGCTGATTTCATAATGATATAAATTTAATTTTTTTGGAGGAACAGAAAATGGCTGATTGGAAAAAAACAGAGCAGCTCTATGAGGGCAAGGCAAAGAAAGTATTCGCAACCGAGAATCCGGAAGTTGTGATCGTAGACTATAAGGACGATGCAACTGCATTCAACGGCGAAAAGAAGGGCACGATCGTTGGCAAGGGTGTTATTAACAACCGTATGTCCAACTACATCATGAAGCAGCTGGAAAAGGAAGGCGTTCCGACTCATCTGGTAGAGGAACTGAGCGACCGCGAAACTGCTGTAAAGAAGGTTTCTATCGTACCGCTGGAAGTTATTGTCCGCAACGTTGCAGCCGGCAGCTTCTCCAAGCGTATGGGCGTAGAAGAAGGCAAAGATCTGCTGTGCCCGATTCTGGAATTCAGCTACAAGTGCGACGAACTGAACGACCCGTTTATCAATGATGACTATGCACTGGCATTGGGTCTGGCAACACAGGAAGAAATCGACACGATCAAGAATTACACCCGCAAGGTCAACGAAGTTCTGAAGAAGTTCTTCCTGTCTATCGGCATTCGTCTGATCGACTTCAAGATCGAATTCGGCCGTCTGTCTGACGGTACAATCATTCTGGCAGATGAGATCTCTCCGGATACCTGCCGTCTGTGGGACGTAAAGACCAACGAGAAGCTGGATAAGGACCGTTTCCGCAGAGATATGGGCGGTACAGAAGAAGCTTATCAGGAAGTTATGAAGCGGATCTTTGGAGAATAATCCATGGGTGGCTTTTTTGGTGCAGTTTCAGCAAACGACTGCGTTCTCGACGTATTTTATGGGACGGACTATCATTCACATCTGGGGACACGACGCGGCGGTATGACATCCTATTCTGCGGAACTGGGATTCCAGCGGAATATTCACAGCATTGAAAACTCGCCTTTCCGGACAAAGTTCGAAAAGGACGTGGAAAAAATGCGGGGCAATATCTGCATCGGCTGTATCAGTGATACAGATCCCCAGCCGATCATGGTGCGTTCCAAACTGGGGCTTTATGCAGTTTGCTCGATCGGCATTATTCAGAATGCAAAGGCACTTTCCGAAGAACTTCTGGAAAGCGGCTGTGCGAACTTTGAAACCATGAGCAGCGGCAACATCAACTCCGGCGGTCTGATCGGTGCGTTGATCGCACAGAAGCCGACCTTCGTGGAGGGGATCCGCTATGCTCAAAGTAAAATTGAAGGTACCATGTCTTTGGTCATCATGACAGAGGACTCCATTATCTGTGCAAGAGATCGGGCAGGAAAGCTGCCGATTCTGATCGGAAAGCGTTCAGACGGCTACTGCTTCTCGTTCGAATCCTTTGCATACCAGAAACTGGGGTATGAAACCTGCCACGAACTGAAGGCAGGGGAGATCACCTGTCTGACCAAGGACGGCTACGAAGTTCTCTATGAGGGAACGGAGAAGATGAAGATCTGTACCTTCCTCTGGACGTATTACGGGTATCCCACCGCCTGCTACGAGGGCGTGAATGTAGAAGTGATGCGTACCAAAAACGGTGAGATCATGGCGGAGAACGATATGAAAAACGGAAAGCTTCCGGACGTGGATTATGTCTGCGGCATTCCGGATTCCGGTGTTCCCCACGCCATTGGTTACGCCAACCGAAGCGGCATTCCATTTGCAAGACCGTTTATCAAGTATACACCCACATGGCCGAGAAGCTTCATGCCAGCCAATCAGTCCATGCGGAATCGGGTTGCAAAAATGAAGCTGATTCCTGTTCCGGAACTCATTCGGGGCAAGAAACTTCTTTTCGTAGATGACAGCATTGTTAGGGGCACACAGATGCGGGAAACGGTTGAGTTTCTCTATGAAAACGGTGCGAAGGAAGTCCACATGCGGTCTGCCTGTCCGCCGATTATGTACGGCTGTAAATATCTGAACTTCTCCAGAAGCACTTCGGAGATGGAACTGATCGCACGCCAGATCATTGATGAAAATGAGGGCGTTGCCGGTTTGCAGCATATTGACGAGTACAGCAACTCTAACACAGAGCGTGGAAAGCTGCTTCGGGACGAAATCTGTCGGCGTCTGCAACTGACGTCATTGGAATTTCAATCGCTGGAAGGCACGATTCGTGCCGTAGGAAAACCCGACTGTCAGCTCTGTTCGTATTGCTGGAACGGAAGGGAATGATTGTATTGAAGACAGGACTGCATGAGGAATGCGGTGTGTTTGGTGTCTATTCACCGCACACCACAGACGTTGCGGCGATGACATATGTTGCACTGTATGCACTTCAGCACAGAGGGCAGGAAAGCTGCGGGATCGTGGTAAACGATCGTGGCGTTTTCTCGCATCATAAGGATCTGGGATTGGTGCCGGAGGTATTTAACCGCAGTCAGATCGAAAAACTCGGACAAGGGAACATTTCGATCGGACATGTGCGGTATTCCACAACCGGAAAGCCGAGCCGTTCCAATGCACAGCCCATTGTGGTCCGCCATGTAAAAGGTCCCATGTCGATTGCCCATAACGGTAATCTGGTCAATGCACATGAGCTGCGGAGAAAGTATGAACTGCGTGGTGCGATTTTTCACACCACCAACGATACTGAAGTGATCTCCTATGCGGTGACGGAACAAAGACTGGAGCGTTCTTCTATTGAAGAAGCTGTGGAATACGCCATGTATGACCTGAAAGGTGCTTATTCCCTGGTCGTTATGTCCCCGCAGAAGCTGATCGCTGCCAGAGATCCCAACGGCTTCCGTCCTCTCTGTATGGGACGGCGGAAAGACGGCAGTATCGTATTTGCTTCGGAAACCTGTGCACTGGACAGCGTAGAGGCTGAGTTCGAACGGGAACTGGATCCCGGCGAAATTGTTATTGCAGACAGCGACGGCGTTCGCTCTGTCCGGACACACTGTGGACAGAAGCCCTCTTTGTGCGTGTTTGAGTATGTGTACTTTGCTCGTCCGGATTCTGTCATCAATGGCTGTACCGTACACGATGCCCGCATTCGTGCCGGAAAGCTGCTCTGGAAAGAGCATCCGGTAGAAGCGGATGTAGTTATCGGTGTACCGGACAGCGGACTGGATGCCGCACTGGGACTGTCACAGGCTTCTGGAATCCCATATGAAGTCGGCTTTATCAAGAACCGCTATGTCGGCAGAACCTTTATCCAGCCCAATCAGAAGATGCGGACGGATTCCGTGCGGATCAAGCTGAATGTGGTAAAAAGCGTTGTGGCAGGCAAGCGTGTCATTCTGGTAGATGACAGTATTGTCCGCGGCACGACCTGCCAGCGGATCGTCAGTCTGCTGCGGGAAGCTGGTGCAACAGAAGTACATATGCGGATCTCCTGTCCGCCGTTTACAAATCCGTGCCATTTCGGCGTGGACATTGACAGTAAGGAAAACCTGATCGCATGCCAGATGACCATTCCGGAGATCTGTGAACATATCGGGGCAGATACACTGGGGTATCTGAGCATAGAAGGTGTGCAGTCGCTGGCAACGCCGGACATGACACCGCAGACTGGTTTTTGTACAGCATGTTTCACCGGCAATTATCCTATCGAAGTGCCGAAGGAAATGCCGAAAGATAAATTTGAAAAGAAGATAGGCGAATGATCGGGAAATTGCGAAAGGCGGTTTCCTGCGGCGGTTCCGTATCGGATTCGCCCGACAAACTTTGGAGGTAACACATAAATGGAAAGCTATTCGGAAAGCTATAAAAAGGCAGGCGTAGACGTCACTGCCGGTTACAAGGCAGTGGAGTTGATGAAGTCCCATATTGCCAGAACCATGACAGCAAATGTGCTGACAGACATTGGCGGCTTCGGCGGTCTGTATGCACTGGATGTGGCAGGAATGCAGCAGCCGGTACTGGTTTCCGGTACAGACGGCGTAGGAACAAAGCTGAAAATCGCCTTTCTCATGGATAAGCATACTACCATTGGTATCGACTGTGTGGCAATGTGCGTCAATGATATTATCTGCTGCGGTGCAAAGCCCCAGTTCTTCCTGGACTATATTGCACTGGGCAAGAACGTTCCGGAAAAGGTCGCATCGATCGTTTCCGGTGTGGCAGAGGGCTGCGTACAGTCCGGCTGTGCACTGGTCGGCGGCGAAACTGCCGAGATGCCGGGCTTCTATCCGGAAGATGAATACGATGTTGCCGGTTTTGCCGTTGGTGTCGTAGATAAGAGCAAGATCCTGAACATGGACAGCCAGAAGGAAGGCGATGTGCTGATCGCAATGCAGTCCAGCGGCGTACATTCCAACGGATTCTCTCTGATCCGGAACGTATTCACAGTCAACGAACAGAATCTGGCTCGTCACTTCTCTGATCTGGGCACCACACTGGGCGACTGCCTGCTGACACCGACCAAGATCTATGTCAACGCGATTCAGCAGCTGCTGGCAGAGGTACAGCCGAAGTCTATCGCTCACATCACCGGCGGCGGTTTCTATGAGAACATTCCGCGGGCACTGAAGAAGGGTCTGTCTGCAAAGATCGACCGCAGCGACGTGCAGGTTCTGCCGATCTTCGACCTGATCGCAAAGACTGGTAAGATTCCGGAACACGACATGTTCAACACCTTTAATATGGGTGTCGGCATGATGGTATGCGTGGCTCAGGAAGATGCAGATAAGGCAATCCGTATTCTGAATGCAGCAGGGGAACATGCCTATGTGCTGGGCGAACTGGTTGCATCTGATGAGGGCGTAATCCTCAAGTAATAGAAAGAGGCAGAGCAAAATGAAAAATATTGTTGTGCTGGTTTCCGGCGGCGGAACGAATTTGCAGGCATTGATCGATGCACAGAAAAACGGGAAGATTCCGAACGGAAAAATCACCTGTGTGATTTCCTCCAATCCAGACGCATACGCACTGACCAGAGCCAAAGAAAACGGCATTGGCACCCGCGTTATCGTCCCGAAAGAATTTGCATCTCGTGAAATGTACAGCAAGGCACTGCTGGAAGCACTGTTTCAGGAATATGCCGATCTGATCGTACTGGCAGGCTTCATGACCATTCTGGATCAGTCGATCATTCGGGCATATCATAATCAGATCATCAACGTGCACCCGTCTTTGATCCCGTCCTTTTGCGGAGAGGGATTCTACGGACTGCATGTACACGAGGCAGCTTTGGCACGGGGCGTGAAGTTTACCGGTGCGACAGTGCACTTCGTCAACGAAGTCGCCGATGACGGACCGATCATTTTACAGCAGCCTGTTGCTGTATTTCCGGACGACACACCGGAAGTGCTGCAAAAGCGTGTCATGGAACAGGCGGAGTGGCAGATTCTGCCACAGGCAGTGAACCTGTTCTGCAACGGACAGTTAGAAGTTCGAGAGAAAACCGTATTCATTAAGCAGTAAAGGCAATATCAGTAGGAGGAAATTATGAAGATTGCATCATTGCAGCAGGAATTGCAGCAGAATTCTTATCCGGGCCGCGGCATTGTGCTGGGACGTTCGGAGGACGGAGCGTATGCGGTTTCTGCATACTTTATTATGGGAAGAAGTGAAAACAGCCGGAACCGCGTTTTCGTAGAGGACGGTGCAGGTATCCGAACACAGGCATTTGATCCGTCGAAAATGGTAGACCCGAGTTTGATCATCTACGCACCGGTTCGCGTTCTGGGAGATTATACCATTGTGACCAATGGCGACCAGACAGACACTGTGTATGATTTGATGCAGGCTGGGAAAACTTTTGAGGAATCCCTGCGAACCCGTGAGTTCGAACCGGACGCACCGAACTATACGCCGCGTATCTCCGGACTGATCGACCAGAGCAATAATGGCTTTTCCTATGCACTGTCTATTCTGAAAAGTGCAGACGGCGATCCTTCCTCCTGCCAGAGATATACATTCTCCTATTCTAATCCCATTGCCGGCGTTGGACATTTCATTCACACCTATGAGGGTGATGGAAATCCGCTGCCGAGCTTTTCCGGCGAACCGCAGAAAATTGCGGTTTCCGGTGACATCGATGCGTTCACAGAAATGCTGTGGAGCAGCCTGAATGCGGAGAACAAGGTTTCTCTGTTCGTTCGGTACATCGACCTCAAGACCAAGAAAACTGAAACCAGAATCGTAAACAAGAATCAGTAAGGAGGCACTTTCATGGCTAGTGAAATGCAATTAAAATACGGCTGTAATCCGAATCAGAAGCCGTCCCGCATCTATATGGAGGATGGCAGCGATCTGCCGATCACTGTACTGAACGGCAAGCCGGGCTATATCAATCTGCTGGACGCTTTCAATGGCTGGCAGCTGGTATCGGAACTGAAAGAAGCAACCGGCATGTGTGCGGCAACTTCTTTCAAGCACGTTTCTCCGGCAGGTGCCGCAGTTGGTGCACCGCTGTCTGATACCCTGAAGAAGATCTATTTCGTAGATGATCTGGGTGAACTCTCTCCGTTGGCGTGTGCTTATGCCCGTGCCCGCGGTGCAGACCGTATGTCTTCTTACGGTGACTTTATCGCTCTGTCTGACGTTTGCGACGTGTCCACTGCAAAGATGATCCAGCGGGAAGTTTCCGACGGTATCATTGCACCGGGCTATGAGCCGGAGGCACTGGAAATCCTCAAGTCCAAGCGGAAGGGTACCTATAATATCATTCAGATCGATCCGGCATACCGTCCGGCAGAACTGGAACGGAAGCAGGTATTTGGCGTTACCTTTGAACAGGGACATAACTTCCTGAAGATCGACAAGGAAATGCTGTCCAATGTTGTTACCGACAACAAGGAAATTCCGGAAAAGTATCAGAGAGATCTGCTGATTTCCCTGATTACGCTGAAGTATACCCAGTCTAACTCTGTATGCTATGTCAAGGACGGTCAGGCAATCGGTATCGGTGCCGGACAGCAGTCCCGTATCCACTGCACACGTCTTGCCGGCAATAAGGCAGACATCTGGTGGCTGCGTCAGCATCCCAAGGTTATGGGCTTGCAGTTCGTAGACGGTATCCGCCGTCCTGATCGTGACAATGCAATTGACGTGTACATTTCTGATGAATATATGGACGTGCTGGCAGAAGGTGCATGGCAGAATACATTCAAGGTAAAGCCGGAAGTGTTCACCAAGGAAGAACAGCAGGCATGGCTGGCACAGAACACAGAGGTTTGCCTCGGTTCTGACGCATTCTTCCCCTTCGGCGACAACATCGAACGTGCTCACAAGAGCGGCGTGCAGTACATCGCAGAGCCGGGCGGTTCGATTCGTGATGACCATGTTATTGCAACATGCAATAAGTACAATATGGCACTGGCGTTCACAGGCATTCGTCTGTTCCATCACTGATCGCAGGAGGAAGACAGCATGAAGATTTTAGTGGTTGGCGGCGGCGGACGGGAACACGCCATCGTCATGAAACTGGCAGAGAGCCCGCAGGTCGAGGCACTTTACTGTGCACCGGGCAACGGCGGCATTGCCAAGTATGCGAAGTGCTTTCCGGTAAAGGCAACCGATATTGACGGTATGGTCAAGCTGGCAAAGGAACTGGCAGTGGATCTGGTGTTTGTTGCACCGGACGATCCGCTGGTACTGGGCATGGCAGATGCGATGCAGGCAGAGGGCTTCATGACCTTTGGACCGAAGAAAAACGCAGCGATTCTGGAGGGCAGCAAGGTGTTCTCCAAGGAACTGATGCAGAAGTATCACATTCCGACTGCGGAATATCGTGTATTTGACAAGCCGCAGGAAGCTGAAGCTTACCTGAAAGAGAAGAACGAATATCCCACAGTTATCAAAGCAGACGGTCTTGCACTGGGAAAAGGCGTTGTCATTGCCCAGAATGAACAGGAAGCTTTTGATGCGATCGCATCGATCATGGAAGACAAGATCTTCGGGGAAAGCGGTTCCAAGGTTGTCATCGAAGAATTCCTGACTGGTCCGGAAGTTTCTGTGCTTAGCTTCACAGACGGCAAAACTGTTAAGCCGATGGTTTCTTCCATGGATCACAAGCGTGCACTGGACGGCGATCAGGGTCTGAACACCGGCGGCATGGGCACTGTTGCCCCGAACCCGTACTACACACCGGAAATTGCACAGCAGTGTATGGATACCATTTTCCTTCCCACCATTCGTGCGATGCAGGAGGAGGGCAGACCGTTCACCGGCTGTCTGTATTTCGGACTGATGCTGACACCCAAGGGACCGAAGGTCATCGAGTATAACTGCCGGTTCGGCGATCCGGAAACACAGGTAGTTTTGCCGCTGCTGGATACCGATCTGGTAGACATTATGCTGGCGATCTGGAACGGTACATTGGATCAGCTGGACATTCAGTGGAAAGACGGCTGTGCAGCCTGCGTAGTTATGGCAAGCGGCGGCTATCCGAAAAAGTATGCTACCGGTCTTCCGATCGCTGGTCTGGACGAAAACGGACAGACTGCAAACTGCTTTGTTTACCATGCAGGCACCAAGCTGGACGGGGACACATTCCTGACAGCCGGCGGTCGTGTGCTGGGCGTTACAGCAACTGCGGCAACTCTGCCGGAGGCACTGGACACTGCTTATGTAGGCGTTAAAACCATTTCGTTCCAAGATGCACATTACCGGAAGGACATCGGACAGCGTGCACTGAAGGCACTGTCTTAATACATTATCAATTGTAATGGAAAATCAACACTCGGAGGCGTTGTATGAATTGTCGTTTACCTGTACTGCGGGAAAAAACTGCAAAGTTAACAACGTCGCCGGGTGTTTATTTGATGAAAGATCAGAAGTCTGAGATCATCTATATCGGAAAAGCAAAGAATCTGAAAAATCGTGTGACAAGTTATTTTCGGGAGTCAGCCGACCATACCCCCAAAGTGGCAAGTATGGTGGAGCATGTGTATGACTACGATTTTATTGTCACCGACTCGGAATATGAAGCCCTTGTTCTGGAATGCAGCCTGATCAAACAGCATCAGCCGAAATATAACATTCTGCTGAAAGATGACAAGGGGTATACCTATCTCTGCTTTTCCGAGGAGCCGTATCCCAGACTGACGGTAGAGAAAAACAAGAAGAAAGCCGGCACCTATCTGGGACCTTATATGAGTGGCTATGTGGCACGGGAAGCTGCCAAAGAGGCAAACCGTGTATTTCAGCTGCCCACGTGCCGCAAACGTTTTCCGGAGGATTTCAAAAAGACACGCCCCTGCCTGAACTATCACATCAAGCAGTGCATGGGCGTTTGCCGCGGCTGCATTTCGCAAAAAGATTACGCAGAAGTGATTCAGCAGGCGAAAGCGTATATCCAGATGGGCAGCACAGATTCCGTAAAGCGAATGCAGGAGGAAATGGAGCGTGCAGCAGAAGCACTGGACTTTGAACGTGCGGCAATGCTGCGGGATCGGATCGCCGCAGTGACCAAAGCCGGAGAAACCCAGAAGATCATGGACGCGGCTCTGGAAGAAGCCGACGTGATCGCCATGGCGGAACATATGGGTACCCAGTGTGTGTCCATTCTGCGGTATCGCGGCAGACGGCTTTTTGATAAGGAAACGTTCTTTTTCCAGGAAAACGCCTCCCGCGAAGAAGTCATGGACTCCTACCTGACACAGTACTACGAACATCACCGCGGAGAGATCCCCAAAAATATTGTGCTGGAATTTGCCATGCCCGATCCGGAGATGTACGAGCAGCTGTTCACCAATTTTGCCGGCAGACGGGTGCATATCACCGTTCCCCAACGTGGAATGCTGTGCCAGTTTGTGCAGCTTTCCCGCAATAATGCCAACGAAGAACTGGCGATTCGCTTCAACCGGACGGGCAGGGAAGTGCAGGCACTGGAGGAACTGGGAGCCGTGCTGGGATTACCTCAGCCGCCGCAGTATATCGAAGCCTACGACATTTCCAATCTCTCCTCTACCTCTATGGTCTGCGGCATGGTGGTATTTGAAAACGGCAGACCGCTGAAAAAAGCCTATAAACGTTTTCGCATGAAAGAGCATGTCACACAGGACGACTATGCCTGTATGAAAGAAGCCCTGACCAGACGGCTGAAACACTATCTGGCACAGGACGAGGAGGGCTTTTCCAGACTGCCGGACTTGATTCTGCTGGACGGCGGACAGGGACATGTGAACACGATCGCACCGGTAATCAGCGGCTTCGGGCTGCACATTCCGGTGTTCGGCATGGTGAAAGACCAGAAGCACCGCACCCGTGCCATTTCCAGTGCCGGCGGGGAGATCTCCCTTTCTGCCAATCGTTCTGCATTCCACCTGCTGACGCAGATACAGGACGAAGTGCACCGTTACTCCGTAGCGTATATGCACAGCATTCACGTCAAGTCCTCATATCAGATGGAACTGACAAAAGTCCGTGGCATCGGGGAGAAAAAGGCACAGAAGCTGTTGCTCCGGTTCAAGACACTGGTGAATCTGAAACAGGCAACACTGGAGGAACTGGAAACCACTGCCGGCATCAATCGGACAACTGCTGAGGAGCTCTACGGCGTGATTCAGGAGATGACCGGCGGAAATTCTACAGGGTAAATAAAAGCGGTATCATAAGCTTTGCAAAAAAATACTGGACATTTGCCGCATTTCGTTGTATAATAAAAAGAGTGTGTTGCCCTGGGAAACATGCTTTGAGAAAATCACATGTCATGCGGGAAATCCCCATGACATCTGCAAAGGAGAGATCGGTATGCGTGTAATTGCCGGCAGTGCAAGAGGAAGAAAACTGAAAACATTGGAAGGCATGGACGTGCGTCCGACTACCGACAAAGTGAAAGAAGCCATTTTTTCGGCAATTCAGTTTGATTTGCCTGATGCGGCAGTGCTGGACTTGTTTGCAGGCAGCGGGCAAATGGGAATCGAGGCGTTGAGCCGCGGTGCGGCATCAGTGGTATTTGTAGATCGTTCCGCACGTTCCCTACAGGTGACACGGGAAAATCTGGAATCGGTACAGTTTGCAGAACAGGCACAGCTGCACCAGACAGAGGCACAGTCGTTTTTGCAGTCCACTGCCATGCAGTTTGACATTGCCATTCTGGACCCGCCGTATCGAAAGGGCATGCATGAAAAGCTGCTGCCGCTGTTGGCAGAACATATGGCGGATAATGGCATTGTCATCTGCGAACACGAAACCGGTTTGGAAATGCCCCAGTCTGTAGGCGTTCTGGAACAGAAAAAGCAGAAAAAGTACGGTGCTATTACAGTCACCACCTACATTTGCAGAAGGGACTGAAACACATATGGAACGAATTGCGGTTTGTCCGGGAAGCTTTGATCCCGTTACAGTGGGACATCTGGATATTATCACCCGTGCATCGAAGCTGTTCGATCAGGTGATCGTGCTGGTGTCCAAGAACATCATGAAGAATAACGCCTGCTTTTCGCCGCAGGAACGCAGGGACATGATCTTGTGTGTTACACGGGATCTGCCCAATGTGACGGTAGATATTTCTGACGGACTGCTGGCGGATTACGTCAAAGACGCAGGAGCAACGGCGATCGTCAAAGGCTTGCGTGCGGTGAGTGACTTCGAATACGAGTTCCAGATGGCACTGGCGAACCGGAAACTGTACGCCGGAGCCGAAACCGTCTTTCTGACTACAACTTCAGAGAATATGTACCTGAGTTCCAGCGTGGTGAAACAGATCGCTGCATTTGGCGGTGACATCAGCCACTTTGTGCCGCCGGAAATACTGGATATGATTGTAAAACGATTGGTAAAGGAGAAGCTGTCATGAATATAGAAGAAATTTTAGATGATATGGACGACCTGCTGGATCGTTCCCGCCCGATTCCGTTTGCCGCACATAAGGCTGTGATCGATGCAGACCGCATGCGGGAATTGCTGAATTCTGCACATCTGAATATTCCGGCAGAGATCAAGCGTGCAAAGCTGATCGATTCTGACTGCGACCGCATTATCAATGAAGCCAGAGAAAAGGCGGAAGCAATCATACAGGACGCGGAAACCCGTGCAAGCCGCATGATCTCGGAACAGGCGATTTTGCAGGAAGCCAAAAAGCGTGCACTGGATATGCTGACAAAGGCACAGAACGGCTCCAATGACATTAAAGATGCTGCGGAAAAATACGTCAATCGTTTGCTTGATGAAGCACAGGATTATTTCCGGAACAACTTACAGGAAGTACAGCAAACGAAAGACAAGATTAACAGCGTAAAAAAGTAAGAAAATAAAGAAAAATCCGAAAATTTATATTTTTTCTTATAAATAGACATATCTTTTTGCTATACTTAAATTATGAAAATCATGAAGCAAATTTATGCAGAGATGCACCGGAAAAAGTTTGTTTCATAAGGTTTCTTGAAAAGAAAGCCAAAGGAAGGACGGGATAGATTCATGGATAAAATTGATGCCATGTTAATCACATTGTTACAGGAAAATGCCAGAGCACCATTGAAGCTGCTTGCTTCGAAGGTATTTTTGTCGGCTCCGGCGGTTTCTTCCAGAATCGATAAGTTGGAAAAGCAGGGAATCATTCTGGGATATAATACCGTAATTGACAGGCAGAAGCTGGGTTATCATATTACCGCTTTCATCAATCTGGAGTTGTCGGCAGACCAGAAGTCGGAGTTTTATCCGTTCATTAACAGCTGCCCCAATGTGCTGGAGTGCAACTGCATTACCGGTGTGTACTCCATGCTGATCAAGGTGGCATTTCCGTCCACGCAGGAACTGGATACGTTTATCGGAAAGATTCAGCGTTTCGGAAACACCTCCACCCAGATCGTGTTCTCCACGCCGGTGCCGCATCGGGAAATTATCGTGGAACCGAATTCGTGAGGGCATTTGTAAAAATACGTTTTGTACAGCCGCAGTGTGCGTATCACATTGCGGCTTTTTTGCATTTCTTTGCGGAAAAATTGACTTTTTGCGATTTAGCTGGTATAATAGAAGTGACTCTATTTTTCACGAGCGTGAACCACTTTTTCAATTACAGGAGGTGCATGGAATTTGCTGCATATTCTTATTGGTGGTGCCGGCTGCGGAAAGTCCACATGTCTGATTCAGCATTTGCAGAAGCAGCTGGAAGCAGGCGAACAGATTCTGACTCTGGTGCCGGAGCAGTTTTCCTACGAATTTGACCAGAAACTCTACCGGATCCTCGGACCGGTTGCATTTAACCAGCTGGAAACCCACAGCTTCAAATCTCTGGCACGTGCGGTATTCCAGCGGTTCGGCTGCGTGCCGGACGGCAAGACCAATGCGGACGAACTGACAAAAATGGCACTGCTGTATCAGGCGGTGTTGCAGGTTTCGGAACGGGAGAAAAAATTGCAGCTGTTGGGAAAACAGTGCCGGCAGGCTTCGTTTATCAGCGAATTGGCAATGATGTTTACCCAGTTTCGCCGCAGCGGAATCCCGCCGGAACAGCTGTACAATTCCAGTGCGGAACTGAACGGCAGATTGCAGGAAAAGATGCTGGACGTGTTTGAGATCTATCAGCGGTATGACCGGCTTCTGGAACAGCACCAGCTGAAAGATACCGAAACGGACTTGTCCGAAGCGGCTGCGATTGCCAATGGACATGACGCATTTCTGGGTGATGTGATCTTTCTGGACGAGTTCGAGAGCTTCACAGAAGATGAGTACCAGATGTTGTCTGTGCTGCTTTCGTCCGGCAAGGATTTGTATATTGCACTCCGCATGGAGCACACCCGAAAGGAGCCGTTCTCGCTGTTTGCCGCCGTGCAGGAAACATTCTGCAAGATTCAGGATATGGCAAAAAAACTGCGGATTCCGGTGGAAACGGAAGTGTGCGATACCCCATACCGATTTCAGGCAGCTGAACTCAGCTGGCTGAACCAACACGTTTTCCGGAATACCCAGCCGTTTTCCGGAGAAGCACCGCACCTGCATATTTTGGAAGCACAGTCGCCCACGGAGGAAGTGGACTACGTCTGTGCAACCATTCGGCGGCTGCTGGCGAAAGATCACACGCTCCGCTGTCGGGATATTGCCGTGCTGTCCAACCAGATGACTGATTACCGGAGCATTCTGGAAACGGCAATGGAACGCTATAAACTGCCTTACTACATGGACGAAAAAGAGTCGATGCTGTACACGCCCCTGCTGGTGTATCTGCATACGCTGCTGGGCATTTTGCGGCAAACCCGTCCGGACACAGAATTACTGATGCGTCTGGGAAAGACCGGTCTGACTTCCTGCTCCGTCGAAGAAATTTCCGATCTGGAAAACTACTGCTATATGTGGCAAATCGACGGAAAAACGTGGAATACGCCCTTTACTGCGGGGAATTTTGCATCAGCAGAAGCGGTTCGTCTGAAATTATTGACCCCGTTGCAGGAACTGCAGGAAAAACTGAAAGGGCAGCATACCGGTGCGGAATTTTGCAGCATGCTGTACCAGTTCCTGACAGAACAGCAGGTGGAGGAGCAGTTAAACCGTCAGCTGAAAGTGATTGCAGATGAGCAGAAACGCATGCAGACTTCCGAGGAGTGGGCACTGGTCTGGAATAGCTTTATCGATATTCTGGAACACCTGTCCACGCTGTACCGGACACTGGAAATGGAATTCTCGGAGTTCAGCACAGTGTTTGCGGCGTTGACCGGCAACATTCAGCGTGCTACGCCGCCGCGGACACTGGACGCTGTGCTGATCTCACAGGGCAGCACCGCACGTCTGAATGCTCCGAAAATCGTTTTCCTGCTGGGTGTCTGTGAGGGAACATTTCCTGCATTTCCCGGCGGCAGCATGGTTTTTTCGGAACGGGACTGCGAATTCCTGCCGGAAGACGTGCGGCTGTCTGTGGCAAAGCCGGCGGAAAGCCAGATGGCAGATGCACGCCTTGCCGCGTATAAGCTGCTGTCCTCTGCCTCCCATGCACTGTATCTGACCTATCCTGTGGTAGACGTGACTCATCAGAAGTGTTACCCGTCTGCGGTGATCGCACAGATACAGCGGACGTTTCCGGAGGCGGAAACCCTGCATCAGAATTGTGCATCGCTGGAACCTTCGTATTACAGCGTGACGATGCATGCGGCGTATTATCAGTATGTGCAGAATTATGCGGCACATAACACCGACACAGCCAGCATAGAACAACTGCTGCTGGATGATGCGTCATTTGCCGAGAAACTGAAACGTCTGGGGAAACTTGCCGAGCAGCGTTCAGAAGATGCCCCGCTGTTTTCGATTTCCAGTCCGGAACTGATGCAGCAATATCTGGGCAATACCATGCAGCTTTCCGCATCTTCGTTGGAACGCTATCAGAAGTGTCCGTTCCGGTATTACTGCAATGACATTCTCCGGCTGTACCAGCGGCAGAAGGTGCAGATGAACGCTGCCAACTACGGCAGCATGGTGCACTATTGTCTGGAACAGCTGCTCCGAAAATACGACAAGAAAAGCTTTCTGGCACTCACTGCGGAACAGTTGCAACAGGAGATACAGACATCTGCGGCAGTGTACTGGCAGGAGAACATGGGCGGTGATTTTTCCAAGAGCGAAAGAGAACAGGCGGCATATCACCACGCTGTAGAAGAAGTTCTGCCGGTGTGCCAGCATTTGCAGGAAGAATTCCGGCAGTCTGCATTTGTGCCGTACTGCACAGAACTGCAAATTTCTTCCGAAAATCCGAACTTTCCGCCAATTTGTCTGCACACCGAGGCGGGACAGACGGTAAAGCTGATCGGTAAAATTGACCGTGTGGACATCTGTCAGGACGGCGACCAGCAGTGGGTGCGTGTCGTAGACTATAAGACCAATGGAAAGATCTTTGAACTGGGCAATCTGCTCTATGGACTGGACATGCAGATGCTGATCTATCTGTTTTCCATTTTGTCAGAAGGCACTGCACTGGCGGGGTCAAAGCCGGCAGGCGTGCTGTATCTGCCTGCCGGAAAGGTGAAGTGCAACCTGAAGCGGGAAGATGCCGTATCACCTGCTGCAAAACGCAACCAGTCCTATCAGATGAACGGCGTTCTGCTGCAAGATGCACACCTGCTGCGGCTTATGGAGAAAAACGGCGACGGCGTGTACCTGAACGGAAAGCTGAATGCCACTGGCGGTCTGGAACTCAACAAAGGCATATTCCTGACGACAGGACAGATGAAAGGTCTGCGGCAGTACGTACTGGATCAGCTGATATACATGGCAGAACGGGTGTACCGCGGGGAGATCGATGCTCTGCCGCTGGATATGGGCAGCAAGACGGTATGTGAATACTGCGACTTCTCCAATGTCTGCGGTACAAGCAGCCTTTGCCGGAAACGTCTGCGGCTGGGAAGTGCGACCGTTCAGAAAAGTGAAATGATGAGGATTCTGGAAGAACTGGCAGAGGAGGAAAAACACTGATGGATTGGACAGAACAGCAAAAAGAAGCAATCACCCGACGGGACAGCGGTCTGATCGTTTCTGCGGCAGCGGGCAGCGGAAAAACATCGGTGCTGGTGGAACGTCTGCTGCGGATTCTGATGGACGAATCACCGGAGAACAAAGTTCCCGCAGATCATATGATCGTGGTAACATTCACCAATGATGCGGCAGCAGAAATGCGTTCCCGTCTGTATCAGGCACTGGATCAGAAATTGCAGGAACAGCCGGAAAATACGTGGCTGTACCAGCAGCAGATCCGCCTGCAAAACGCCCATATCTGCACGATCAGTTCTTTCTGCTTTGAACTGATTCGGGAAAATCTGGGCGATCAGGGAATCACCGCAGGCTTTCGCATCTTGAGTGAAACCGAAAGCAAAATGATGACTTCCAAAGCGGCGGACGTGGTACTGAACCAGTGGCACACAGACCGTGCAGAAGATATGCAGCTGTTGTGGAACAGCTTCTGTGAAAAAGACGACACCGATCTGGAAAGGCTGCTGCTGGAACTGCACAAGTTTCTGGGCACAGTACCGTTCCGTGAAAACTGGGTACAGCAGGTGCAGCAGGAACTGCAAAAGCCGCTGGAGGATTCTACCTATTATCAGATGCTGTCGGCAGGCATGGAACAAAATCTGCAAATGATTCTGTGGCTGGCAAATGAAGCGGCAGATACTGCCTCGGAACTCTACGAATCTGTTACGGATAACAAGGCGTTGGCGTGGATCGAAGCAGACGTGCACATGCTGGAGCAGACGCTCCGCATGATGCAGCAGCAGGAATCAGATGCAGAAAAACTGCTGGAACCTTACGCAAAGCTGAAACAGGAACGGACAGGGAAAAGATTTTCCAGCAGCAAAAAGGGCTTGCTGAACGAAGAAGCCCTTGCACGTGCCAAATCACTCCGCGAAATGTATAAAGGCATGATAGAAGATGTGGCGTTGCAGATAGAAACCATTTACCCTTATACGGCGGAAGATCTGGCACAGACGGCACAGCTGATGCCGCTGCTGCTGGAACTGGAAGAACAGATTTCCGCGGAAATCTGGAAAGAGAAAGTGCGGCAGAATGCCTTGTCCTTTGACGATGCGGAACGCATGGCACTGGAACTTCTCGCAGTGCCGCAAAAAGACGGCAGAATTTTTCCGTCCCCGCTGGCAGAGGAGTTGCAGGCATACTATCAGCTGATCATGATCGATGAATATCAGGATTCCAACAACAAGCAGGACGATATTTTCAAGCTGCTCTCCCGCAATTGCATTGAACCCCAGACCGGAGCTCTGCGTTACGGGGAAAACGTTTTTCTGGTAGGTGATGTCAAACAGTCGATCTATCGGTTCCGCCTGGCAAATCCGCAGAACTTCAGTGATGCCATTGCCTCTGCCGGGAAGCCGGACAGCGTGTGCAATCCCATTGTGCTGAACCAGAATTTCCGAAGCGTTCCTGCGATTCTGAACTTTGTCAACTTCGTCTGCGGCAACCTGATGACGGGATCCTGCGGCGATGTGACCTATAACGAAGCGGAGGCGTTGTATGCCGGCTCTGCTATTTCCGAGATCCTGCCGAAAGAGCAGCAGAAAGTCTGCGTGGCAGTTCTGGAACCGGATAAAGAATACGATGCAGAAATGACCTATGTCGTTCGGAAAATCCGGCAGATGATTGCAGAAAATGCACCGGTGGTGCAAAAGGACGGCACAACTCGCCCCTGTCAGTATCGGGATTTCTGCGTGCTTCTGCGAAATAATGATACCTGTGCGGCATATGCCCACGCTCTGGAAGAAGCCGGCATTCTGGTGCAGAGCCCGGAGGAAAAGGGCTATCTGAAAGCACGGGAGATCAGCATTCTGATCGACATGCTTCGTGTGCTGGACAATCCCACACTGGATACGCCGCTGGCGGCAGTGATGCTCTCTCCGATGTTCTGGTTTACGCCGGAAGAACTGATGCAGATTCGTATGCTTGCCAAAAAGTCCAAGCTGTTTCACGCAGTGCAGATCGCCATTGGTGTGGCAGAAGAGTCCGCATCGGAAAAGCTGGATTCAGTATTGGTGGAGAAGTGCCGGCATCTATATGACACCGTACAAAAGCTGCGGCAGGACTCCGGCATGATGACGCTGGAATCTCTGATTCGGCGAATCTATGACACTACGGATTTCCTGTCTGTAATGCAGTTGGCAAAAGACGGGGAACGAAAGCGGGCAAATCTGCGTCTGCTGCTGCAATACGCCAAGCAGTATGAGGAGAACACCGACGCATTTCACGGCAGCGTGTCCGGTTTCCTGCGGTATATTGACTGGCTGCTGGAAAATAACGATGACTTTCAGCAGTCGTCCGTTTCCGCCGGTGCGGAAAACGCTGTGGCGGTAAAGACCATGCACGGCTCCAAAGGACTGGAATATCCCTTTGTATTCCTCGGCAATCTGGAAAAGGCTATGAAGTACAGGGACGGCGAAAAGAGTGCCCTGTTTTCCGAGAAAGGGCTTGCCGGATTCTGCGTGAAAGACCCGACGACCTATGTCCGTGCCAGAACTGTGCCGTTTGCAGTTTTGTGCCAGGAAGGTGAAAACGCCTACAAAAGTGAAGAACTGCGTCTGCTGTATGTGGCAATGACACGTGCAAAACAGCAGCTGTTCCTGCCGCTGGAATGGAAAAAATCCTATCTGGGGAAAAGCGGCTGTCTGACCAAGTGCAGTGCAATGATCTTGCCGGAGGGGAAACTGCCTGTCTATCTGGTACAGTCAGTGAGCAGCATGGCACAGTGGATCTGGATGTGTCTGTTCCTGCGGCATGATGCGGAATTGGCAGATGCATGTAATTTCCCGCCGCAGTACTGGAAAACGCCGGCGTGGAGCGAAAACCTGCAAATTGCCTACGAATTCAAACTGCCAGAGGAAACTGAAACGGAAGAATTGCAGGTAGAGGTGACGGCTCCGCCGGACGAGGAAACACTGGAAGAATTGCGTCGGATCACGGCGTTCCAGTATGTATCGCCGGACTGCGAACGGGAGTCCCTGCTTAGCGTTTCGGCAATTCAGGAGGCAAGACAAAATCGTGCTCCTGTCTGGAAACGTCCGGATTTCCGGCAGAAAGAGGGCAGGCTTACCGGTGCGGAACGGGGTACAGCGATCCATACCTTTTTCCAGTACGCCGATTTCCGGAAAGCGGAAGCCGATGTTCCTGCGGAAATCCGGCGGCTGCAAACATACGGCTTTTTGACACCGGAGCAGGCGGCTGTCGTAAAACCGGAGATTCCGGAAGCATTCTTTCGTGACCAGCTGTATCAGCGGCTCCGCCGTTCCCGCATGGTACTGCGGGAAAAGAAATTTCTGGTACAGTGTCGGGACTTGCAGGCATATCCGGAAGCTGCGGCGATTCTGCACCGCTATGAAAACTCCGACAGTATCCTGAAAGGTATCATAGACCTGGCATTTCAGGAGGAGGACGGCTTTGTGCTGGTGGACTATAAGACCGATACCGCTTCTTCGCCGGAGGAACTGGCGGACAGCTATCGGGAACAGCTGCTGCTGTACCGCGGTGCATTACAGTGCATCACGGGAATGCCGGTGCGACAGTGCTATCTGTACAGCACACATCTTCAGAAAAGTATTGAGGTAAAATCATGATGATCAATTTAACAGATATGAAAACCGTCCGTTCGATTCTGGGACGGCACGGGTTTCACTTTTCCAAGAAGCTGGGGCAGAACTTTCTGATCGACCCCTCTGTCTGCCCGCGAATCGCCGAGGAGGGCAACGCTGCGGCAGGTTATGGTGTGCTGGAGATCGGTCCGGGTATCGGCACCCTGACACAGCAGCTGGCACTGCGTGCCGAAAAGGTGACTTCCGTGGAACTGGACCAGCGGCTGCTGCCGATTCTGGAAGAAACTGTCGGGGAATTCGAAAACCTGCACATTCTGCACGGCGATATTTTGCAGTTCGACGTGCCGCAGCTGCTGGAACAGGAATTCGCCGGTCTGCACGTGGCAGTCTGTGCTAATCTGCCATATTACATCACTACGCCGATTCTGATGCACCTGCTGGAAAGCGGAGCGAACATCGATTCCATTACGGTAATGGTGCAGAAAGAAGTGGCAGAAAAATTGCAGGCTCCGGTGGGCACCCGCAACTCCGGTGCGATCACCGCCGCAGTGAACTATTATGGAACAGTAGAGATGCTGTTTACCGTGCCGCGGGACAGCTTCCTGCCGCCGCCGAATGTGGATTCTGCTGTCATTCGCATCGATGTGCAGAAACGCTATGCCGACCAGACACGCGATCCCCAGCACTTTTTCTCCATGCTGAAACACGGTTTTTCCCAGCGGCGGAAAACGCTGGTGAATGCACTGTCCGCAACGATGCACTATGAAAAAACGGTTCTGCTGGAAGTCCTGCATGCCATGGAACTGCCGGAAACGGTACGTATGGAGAACCTGACCATGGAGCAGCTGGTGGAGCTGAGCAATCGGTTGTCCGGAGCAACTGCGGAAAAAGTGTAAATTTTTCGGAAATTGCAGAAAAGCACTGGACAAGAGCCGGAAAATGTGGTATACTAGTAAAAACCAAACGAGTGCATTGGATATGCACTCGGAAAGAGCGATTCCTTTAAGTTGATCCCGTGAGATTGACAAGGCGTTTCATAAACCGGATAAGATCCCTTCTGCATGTACGGTATGTTGATGCAGAAGTTGTTGTACGCACTTGCCTGTCTGAAACGGGTAAGTGCTTTTTTTGTGAATGATCTCTTAGGAGGTGTGTATGGAACAAAAAGCGATCATCATGGACGAAAGTGCCATTCGCCGTGCAGTGGCACGGATTACGTATGAGATTCTGGAACGGAATCGTGGAGCCGAAAATCTATGTATTGTGGGCATTTTGTCCCGCGGCGTTGTGCTTGCAGAACGGATTGCCCGTAAAATATACGAGTTGGAACGTGCAGAGGTGGAATTCGGTGCACTGGACATCACCCCATTCCGCGATGACCGCATTGCCAATGCCACACATTCCGCAAAGAGTACCATTCATTTTCCGGTACAGGACAAGCGTGTTGTCATTGTAGATGATGTGCTGTACACCGGTCGTAGCTGCCGTGCTGCCATTGATGCGATTCTGGCGATCGGCAGACCGCAGTGCATGCAGCTGGCAGTACTGGTGGATCGCGGACATCGGGAACTACCCATTCGTCCGGATTATATCGGAAAGAACGTTCCGACTGCACAGAGCGAAACCGTTCGGGTTTCCGTGCGGGAAATTGACGGAACCGACTGTGTTGTGATTTATCAGAACACTGATGCAGAAATGAGGAAAGAATGAAGCAAACCATTTTGATTCGTGATGTACAATTGGTGCAGGGCGGCATTTCGCCCCGTTGTGACATGCTGATTCAGGACGGCGTGATCGCAAAGCTGGGAAAAGATCTGAACGAATCTGCCCACTTTGTCATTGACGGCTCCCGCCTGACAGCACTGCCGGGGCTGTTTGATATGCATGTGCATCTGCGTGACCCCGGGCAGACACATAAAGAGGACATCTTCACCGGTTCCGCAGCGGCACTGGCTGGCGGCATCACCGGTGTGGCATGCATGCCGAATACCTCGCCGGCAATTGACAGCGTAGACACTGTCCGCTATATCTGCGAAAAAGCAGCTTATACCGGCGTGGAGATTCACCCCGTGGGCTGCATTACCAAGGGGCTGAAAGGCGAGGAAATGTGCGACTATGCGGCGTTGAAAGATGCCGGCATCTGTGCCATTTCCGACGACGGCAGACCGGTAGAATGTGCAGAAACCATGCGGCAGGCTTTGATTCAGGGCGATGCACTGGGGCTGCCGGTTATTTCTCATTGTGAAGATCTGTCCATTATTAACGGCGGCATTGTGAACCGCGGCGTGGCTTCGGAAACGCTGGGTGTCAGAGGCATGGATCGGGCTTCGGAAGACTATATTACCGCACGGGAGATCATTCTGGCGGCTTCTGCCAATGTGCCGATTCATATCGCTCACGTCAGCACTTACGGCAGCGTGGAGATCATTCGTCACGCCAAAGCACAGGGTGTCAAGGTGACCTGTGAAACCTGTCCGCACTATTTCCTGATGACAGAGGAAGCGGTGCTCTGCGGTGATGCGGATTACCGTATGAATCCGCCTCTCCGGACGGAAAAAGACCGCAAGGCAGTGCTGGAGGGACTTCTGGACGGTACCATTGACTGTATCGTTACTGATCATGCTCCGCATGCTCCGTCGGAAAAGGCGGATTTCCGTTACGCTCCCAACGGCGTGATCGGCATGGAAACCTCGCTGGCAGCTTCGCTGAAACTGGTGCATGCCGGTCTGATGACCCTGCCGCAGCTGGTACAGAAAATGGCAGAGAATCCTCGCAAGATTCTGGGCTTGCCGCAGCATCAGCTGGCAGTAGGTGAGCCGGCAGATCTGACGCTGGTAGATCTGGATTATCACTGGACAGTAGATCCGGAAAAAATGCACTCCAAAGCGAAAAATGTGATCTGGAAGGGCAAAACACTGGTGGGCAAACCGGTGTGTACCATCACAGACGGCATCATTCGCTATCAGGATACAGAGTATTTAGAAGAAAGGAACCGATGCAATGGCTTTTGATAGACTTATCAAACGAATTGACGAACTGCACAATCCGTCCGTAGCCGGACTGGATCCACGTCTGGAATACGTGCCGCAGTTCATACAAGATGCCAGCTTTGTGAAGCTGGGACATACACTGGAGGCAGCTGCTGATGCAATTCTCCAGTTCAACAAGGCGTTGATCGATGCCCTGTACGATGTAGTTCCGGCGATCAAGCCGCAGGCTGCATACTATGAAATGTACGGCTGGGCAGGTGTCCGCACACTGGCGGAAACCATTCGCTATGCACAGAGCAAGGGCATGTTCGTCATGACAGACGGCAAACGCAATGACATTGGTGCAACCATGACTGCATATGCCACCGCACATCTGGGAAAAGTAGATGTGGACGGCGTGGAACTGGAACCCTTTGGAGCAGATGCACTGACAGTCAACGGCTATCTGGGAACAGATGGCATTCAGCCGCTGCTGGACGTTTGCGAAAAATATGACAAGGGTATTTTCGTGCTGGCAAAGACCTCGAATCCGTCCAGCGGAGAACTGCAGGACAGACTGATCGACGGCAAGCCGGTCTATGAGATCATGGGCGAAATGTGCGAAAACTGGGGCAGCAGGCAGATCGGTGCCTTTGGCTATTCCGCAGTGGGTGCTGTGGTAGGTGCGACCTATCCGGAACAGCTGGCGGAACTCCGGAAAAAGCTGCCGCATACGCTGTTCCTGGTGCCGGGATACGGTGCACAGGGCGGCGGTGCACAGGGCGTTGCCGGTGCATTTGATGAAAACGGCAGAGGTGCGATTGTCAACTCCTCCCGTGCCATTATGTGTGCATGGAAAAAGGAAGAAAACTGTCCGGAAACGGCTTTTGCAGAAGCTGCCAGAAGAGAAGCAATCCGTATGCGTGATGATATTACCGCATATTTATAATTTTTCAGGGCAACGCCGGTGCATTGCAAGGTGCATCGCAGGCTCTTAGATCGGAAAGGACTGGTGTCATGTCATTATTGGAACGAGGCGATAACGCCTATCTGCTTCTGGCAGACGGAACGATTTTTGAAGGTTTGCATTTTGGTGTCAAGGGAACGGCAATCGGTGAGGTAGTCTTTACCACCGGTATGACTGCTTATCAGGAAACACTGACCGACCCCAGCTATTATGGGCAGCTGGTCACACAGACATTTCCGCTGATCGGCAACTATGGTGTCAATGCAGCAGACAGCGAATCTGCACGTTCTTATATCCACGGTTACATTGTGCGGGAATGGTGCAACACCCCATCGAACTTCCGCATGGAAGGGGATATTGACGGATTCCTGAAAGAACAGAACATTGTGGGCATCTACAACATCGATACCCGTAAGCTGACCCGTATCATTCGGGAAGTCGGCGTTATGAACGGCGTGATTACAACAGAAGATGTTTACGCCAAGAAAGAAGAGCTGCTGGAACAGGTTCGGAACTACACCATTCAGAATGCAATTCTCAGCGTGACCGGCGACGAGCCGAGAACTTATCGTGAGGGAACACCGAAGTATAAGGTTGCTCTGTATGATTTCGGTTACAAACGCAATATCCGGAACGAACTGGTAAAACGCGGCTGTGAAGTCGTAGTTCTGCCGGCAGCCACCAGTGCAGAAGAATTAAAGGCGATGCACGTAGACGGCATCATGCTTTCCAATGGACCGGGGGATCCGTCCGAAAATCAGGCGATCATCGACAATGTGGGCGAGATCGCAAAGCTGGGCATTCCGATCTTCGGCATCTGTCTGGGACACCAGCTGCTGGCACTGTCGCAGGGATGTCGGACAGAAAAGCTGAAGTACGGTCACCGCGGTGCCAACCAGCCGGTTATCGACCTGAACAGTCACCGGACTTATGTCACCAGCCAGAACCACGGTTATGCAGTTGTAGGAGAAAGTCTGGATCCGGAAGTGGGAACCGTTTCTCATATCAACGCCAATGATAAAACCTGTGAGGGAATTCGTTATCACAAGATCAATGCCTTTACGGTGCAGTTCCATCCGGAAGCACACGGCGGACCGCTGGATACCGCATATTTGTTTGACGAATTCGTTGCTGTGATGGAAAAGGAGAAGAAGTAAGTTATGCCATTGAGAAGTGATATTAAAAAGGTTCTCGTGATCGGTTCCGGTCCGATCATCATCGGACAGGCTGCGGAGTTCGACTATGCAGGAACACAGGCTTGCCGTGCACTGAAACAGGAAGGTCTGGAAGTTGTCCTCATCAACTCCAATCCGGCAACGATCATGACAGATAAGGCGATGGCGGATAAGGTCTATATCGAACCGCTGACGCTGGACGTGGTAAAGCGGATCATTCGGATCGAAAAGCCAGACAGCCTGCTGTCTACCATGGGTGGTCAGACTGGTCTGACCTTGTCCATGCAGCTGGCGGAAGAAGGCTTTCTGGAAGCCAACGGTGTCAAGCTGTTGGGTGCTGACCCGCTGACCATTCATAAGGCAGAAGACCGTCAGGCATTCAAGGATACCATGGAAAAGATCAACCAGCCCTGTATCCCGTCAAAGGTCGTAGAAACCATTGAAGATGCCGTAGATTTTGCCAAGATCATCGGCTATCCGGTTATCGTGCGTCCGGCATTCACACTGGGCGGCACAGGCGGCGGTATCGCAGACAATGAAGAAATGCTCCGCGACATCACCAAGAACGGTCTGCGTCTTTCTCCGATCACACAGGTTCTGATCGAAAAGTGCATCAGCGGCTGGAAAGAAATCGAGTTTGAGGTGATCCGTGACCGCAAGGGCAACGTCATCACCGTCTGCTCCATGGAAAATTTCGATCCGGTCGGCGTACACACCGGCGATAGTATCGTTATCGCCCCGACTGTAACTCTGACAGATCGGGAATACCAGATGCTGCGTACCGCTGCGATCAACATTATTTCCGAACTGAAGGTAGAGGGCGGTTGTAACTGTCAGTTTGCACTGCACCCCACCAGCATGGAATATGCAGTCATTGAAGTAAACCCCCGTGTATCCCGTTCTTCTGCACTGGCTTCCAAGGCGACCGGTTACCCGATCGCAAAGGTTGCCGCAAGAATCGCGATCGGCTACACACTGGACGAAATTGTCAATCAGGTTACCGGCAAGACCTACGCCTGCTTCGAGCCGGCTCTGGACTACGTCGTTGTCAAGTATCCGAAGTGGGCATTTGATAAGTTTGTCTACGCAAAGCGGACACTGGGCACCCAGATGAAAGCGACCGGTGAAGTCATGGCAATCGGTACCAGCTTCGAAGAAGCCATTATGAAGGCTGTTCGTTCGACGGAACTGGGCGTAGATTCCATGAACATGAAGAAGTATGAAAAGATGCCTCTGGAAGAAATTATGGAGCGGCTGCAGGTCGTAGACGATGAGCGTGCATTCCAGCTGTATGAGGCAATGAAGCGTGGCAAGACGGTAGAAGAACTGCACGAACTGACCATGGTAGACTGCTGGTTCCTGAACAAGCTGATGAACCTGATCGAACTGGAACGGGAAATGGCTGCCAAGCCGTTGACCGAAGATCTGTACCTGCTGGCAAAGCAGTACGGCTATCTGGACGCGACCATTGAACGTATTTCCGGCAAGAAGTGCCCGATGCACCGCCATGCTGTATATAAAATGGTAGATACCTGTGCAGGCGAATTCAAGGCAGAAACGCCGTATTTCTACTCCACCTATGATGACGAGAACGAAGCGGAAGAATTCATTGAACGTCAGCACAGCGACAAGAAAAAGATTATCGTATTCGGTTCCGGTCCGATCCGTATCGGTCAGGGTATCGAGTTCGACTACTGTTCTGTACACTGCGTATGGACTCTGAAAGAAATGGGCTGTGAAGCGATCATCTGCAACAACAATCCGGAAACCGTTTCCACCGACTTCGACACCGGCGACCGTCTGTATTTCGACCCGCTGACAAAGGAAGACGTTGCCAATATCATCAACACCGAAAAGCCTTACGGCGTTGTGGTACAGTTCGGCGGACAGACTGCCATTAAGCTGACACGGTATCTGGCAGATATGGGTGTTAATATTCTGGGTACTTCCGCAGACGATATTGACGCAGCCGAAGACAGAGAGCGTTTTGACGAACTGCTGGGCAGATGCAGCATTCCGCGTCCGGCTGGTGAAACCGTCATGACGACTGAGGAAGCCCTCAAGGCTGCCAACGATCTGGGTTATCCGGTTCTGATGCGTCCGTCTTACGTACTGGGCGGTCAGAATATGATCATCGCACATTCGGACAAGGATATTGAAGAATATATGGCGATCATCACCAGCCATATGATTGAAAATCCGGTGCTGATCGATAAATATATGATGGGTACAGAAGTCGAAGTTGACGCGATCTGCGACGGCAAGGACTTCCTGATTCCGGGTATCATGGAGCACGTAGAGCGTGCCGGTGTCCACTCCGGTGACTCGATCTCCATTTATCCGGCACAGAACCTCAGCGAAAAGATTACTGATACCATCGTGCGTTATACCGGACTGCTGGCAAAGGAACTCCACGCAGTTGGTCTGATCAACATTCAGTACGTGGTATACAATAACGAAGTCTATGTAATCGAAGTAAACCCGCGTTCGTCCCGTACCGTGCCGTATATCAGTAAGGTAACTGGTATCCCCATGGTAGACATCGCAACCAAGATTATGCTGGGTGAAACTCTCCAGAGTCTGGGCTACAAGTCCGGTCTGTATCCGAAGGGCAAGTACGTTGCCGTCAAGGTACCGGTATTCAGCTTCGAAAAGCTACAGGACGTAGACACTATGCTCGGACCGGAAATGAAGTCCACTGGTGAGTGTCTGGGTATTGCCACCAATCTGGAGGACGCACTGCTCAAGGGCCTGATTGCCGCAGGCTATGACCTGAAGAAGGAAGGCGGCGTGCTGATTTCTGTCCGCGACAGCGACAAGCAGGAAATCATTGAGATTGCAGACAAGCTGGCACGTATGGGCTTCGAACTGTACGGTACAAGCGGTACCGCAGCCGTGCTGAACCATAACATGATTGCCACCAATCTGGTAAAGAAAATCTCTGACGGAGAACCGAATACCATTACACTGCTGGAAAGCGGCAAGATCCACTATATGATCTCCACTTCGGCAAAGGGTCGTCTGCCGGCAAGAGATAGCGTAAAGATGCGTCGGAAGTCTGTAGAACGTTCGATCTGCTGTCTGACTGCGATCGATACAGCCAAGGCTCTGGCAAACGTGCTGGAATCCGGCCGCAGCATTGATGATGTAGAAATGGTCGATATTACAAAGATCTGACTTTAAAAATCACGCAAACCGTGGCGGACGGGGAGATTTCCCGCCCGCCCTTTTTGCTGTTGAAAGGAGAAATTGTCATGGCATATGAACAGATGCTGGTGCCGGTTCTGGAAAAGCAGGCACTTGCTAAAAATATTTATCGCATGGTGCTGCAATGCCGTTCCATTGCACAGCAGGCAGCGTGCGGACAGTTCGTACACCTGCTGCCTGTAGGCTGCACGCTGCGTCGCCCGATCTCGATCTGTGAGATTAACAAAGCTGCCGGAACCCTGACCATTGTGTTTGAGGTAAAAGGCACTGGTACCGATGCTCTCGCCAATGTGCGGGTAGGGGAAAACGTGGACATTCTCGGACCGATGGGACATGGCTTCACCATTCTGCCGGAGGCAAAACATGTGGTAGTCGTTGGCGGCGGTATCGGCAATCCGCCTATGCTGTCGCTGGCACAGGTGTATGGCGAACGTGCCACAGCAATATGTGGTTTCCGTTCGGCAAACATTGTCACATTGCAGGACGAATTCCACGCATCTGGTGCGGAAACCATTCTCTGTACCGATGACGGCACTGCCGGCAGACAGGATTTGGTTACAGAGCCGCTGAAAGAGCAGCTTGCAAAGGGTGACGTGGACATGGTATATGCCTGTGGCCCACGCCCCATGCTGAAATTCGTGGCTGCCGCCGCAAAGGAGTACGGCGTTCGCTGTGAGGTTTCCATGGAAGAACGCATGGGCTGCGGCATTGGTGCCTGTCTGGTATGTGCATGCCAGCTGGAACGAGAAGGCAAATCCGTGATGGGACACGTCTGCAAAGACGGTCCGGTATTTCCGGCAGAGGAGGTTGTTTGGTAATGGCAAATTTAGCAGTAAATGTAGCCGGCGTATCCTTTAAAAATCCGATTATTCCGGCATCAGGCGTGTTTGGCTACGGCAGAGAGTACGAGAAACTGTTCTCGCTTTCGGAACTGGGCGGCATTGCCACCAAGGGTACAACCGGACAGCCCCGTCCGGGCAATCCGGCTCCCCGTATCGCCGAAACTCCCAGCGGTATGCTGAACTCGGTAGGGTTGCAGAACCCGGGAATCGACGCGTTTCTGGAACGGGAACTGCCGAATCTCCTGACAAAGGATACTGTGATTCTGGCAAATATTGCCGGTTCTACCGTAGAGGAATGCGTTTCCATTGCGGAAAAGCTGGACGAAACCGATGTGCATATGATCGAATTGAACATCTCCTGCCCTAACGTGAAAAAGGGCGGGGCAGCGTTTGGCGTGCACTGTGAGAGTGCGGAAATGATTACCGCAGCAGTGCGAAAGGCAACCAAGAAGCCGCTGATCGTAAAGCTTTCTCCCAATGTCACCAGCATTACCGATATTGCCAAGGCAGTGGAATCCGCCGGTGCCGACAGCGTTTCCCTCATCAATACCCTTTTGGGCATGCGGATCAATATCGAAAATCGCCGCCCGATTCTGCGGAACAATGTCGGCGGCATGTCTGGCCCTGCGGTTTTTCCCATTGCTGTGCGTATGGTTTGGCAGGTCGCACAGGCGGTTTCCATTCCGGTAATCGGTATGGGCGGCGTGTCCAGTGGTACAGATGCCATTGAAATGATGATGGCAGGTGCCAGTGCCGTGCAGGTAGGAGTTGCTATTTTCACAGATCCTTATGCTCCGGTTCGTATCATTTCGGAGATGAACGACTGGCTGGACGCACATCATATTGCTTCGGTGCAGGAAATTATCGGTACCGTGCAGCCGTGGTAAGTGAGGTGTTTTATGATTATTATGGGCGTAGATTTCGGCGATGCCCGTACAGGGCTTGCCGTTTGCGATAAGGGCGAAATGCTGGCTTCTCCGGCTGGGGTGATTTCGGAAAAGGACTTTACCCAGTGTCAGGAAAAAGTCGCTGCCGCTGCTAAGGAACACCGTGCAGAACTGCTGGTGGTAGGTTATCCCAAGAATATGAATGGTACCGTGGGAGAACGTGCAGAACTGTGTCAGAAGTTCGGGGACGGTCTGAAAGAACTGACCGGTCTGCCGGTGGTGATGTGGGACGAACGCTGTACCACAGTTTCAGCACATTCCTACCTGAATGTCACCAATACCAGAGGCAAAAAGCGGAAAGCCGTGGTAGATGCTGTTGCGGCAACGATTATTCTGGAAAGCTATCTGGCATACCGGAAGAATCAGGCGGATGCCGAATAAAAAATACAAAATCCCCGAAACCGGATTTGTTCCGGCTTCGGGGATTTTTTTATGGCAATACCGCACAATCTTTGTGCGGTATTACCTTATGTATGCTATATGCAGTTCAGTGCTTTTTCTTATAGAGATTCTTCGCGGTGCATGGGGATTTGTTCTGCTCCCAACTTTTCCAGATTCTCATGAATGCTGCGGTTGTCTGCCTTTTTGATCATGTTTTCTCTGGCACGTTTGAACTTGTTCACTTCACCGTGGCGGCTGGGGCCGCCTACACAGCCGCCGTCGCAAGCCATGCCCTCGATAAAGTCGCCGGAGAATCTGCCCATTTTCAGCATCAGCAGGGCACGCTTGCAGGCATCAGTGCCGTTGCAGCGTTCCACATTGACTTCGTCGGTCACACCCTGTTCTTTCATGCCTTCCAATACGGCATCTGTCACACCGCCGCTGTTGCCGAACCATTTGCCGAAAGTGCTGGACTGCTGATTGGTTTCCTCTGCTTCGTGAATGGTAACGCCCTTGGCACGGATAATGGCACGGATCTCGCCGTAGGTCATGGCGTAGTCCGCACTGCCCTCAATGTGCTGGTCGATGACTTCGCTCTTTTTGGCGATGCAGGGACCTACAAAAACAGTTACCGCTTCCGGATCCTTGGACTTGATCCAGCGGGAAACCGCACACATGGGGGAAACGGTAGTAGAGATATTGTCGATCAGATCCGGATAGTGCAGACGAATCAGATTGACAAAGCCGGGGCAGCAGGAGGTTGTCAGCTTTTTGCCCTCCCGATATGCTTCCGCCCACTCCGCTGCTTCGGCATAAGCGGTCATGTCACCGCCCAGTCCGACTTCTACCAGATCGGTAAAGCCCACTTCCTTCAGAGTGTTCCGCCAGCTTTCGAAAGTAATGCCTTCGCCGAACTGTCCTTCTGTAGAGGGAGCAAACATGGCATAGACATGTTTGCCGTCCACTAGTGCCTGACAGACATCTACCAAGCAGGACTTAGAACTGATCGCACCGAACGGGCAGCTGTGGATACATCTGCCGCACTGGATACATTTTTTCTCGTCAATGATGCAGATGCCGTTTTCGTCCATGGAAATCGCTCCTACCGGACAGCTCCGGCGACATGGGCGAATCAGGTCTGCAATGGCGTTGTAGGGACATGCTGCCGCACACTTGCCGCATTCCCGACATTTCTGCGGGTCAATGTGTGCCCGCGTACGGCCAATATCGATTGCTCCGAAATTACAGGACTGCTGACAGGCTTTCCCCATGCACTTCTGGCAGTTGTCTGTGACAACGTAGCGGGAAATAGGGCAGTCCTCACATGCCGCCTGTACGACTTGTACCACAAGGTCGTTGTGTGATCCCTGCGGAGCCTTCCCCTCTGCAAGGCGGATTCGCTGACGGACAATTTCTCGTTCTTTGTAGACACAGCAGCGGTATTTTGCTTTCGGACCGGGCATCATGCGATAGGGCAACTCGTCTTTTTCTGTTTCAAATTTTCCGGCGAAAACCAATTTTGCGACTTCGCACAGAATATCATGTTTGATCTGAATGATCGTACCATCATTTGTTACCATATGGACCTCCGTTGCAGTTGTTGCAAGTCTTCTTTTTCTATTATACCATGAAATTTATCGTTTGTAAAGACAAGATTGTTAGGACAAATTTGCAGCAAAAATGCCCCAGCCGTAAAAAGCAGCAGGGGCATCAAAACATAATTTATTTCTATGGCAATACCGCACAATCTTTGTGCGGTATTGCCCTATAGATTACAGCAAAGGCAGGACTTTCTGCATCACGGGGAATGCTTCCGCATCTGTCAGACCGAAGTCCATTTCTTTATATGTCCAGGCAGCCCGTCCGATGTGGTGCTTTTCAAATACAGCGGAAATAGTCTGATACCAATGCAGAGTGCTTTCCAGATCTGCCTGATGAATGACACCGTACTCGCTGCAATAAAGAGGCACATCATATTTTTCCGCAGCAGAAATTGCCGCAGAAAGATTTGCTTCAAAGAAAGAAGTTTCCACATCTGTGAGCCCTTCATGCAGAAGTGAACCGATATATTCCTTGCTGAATGCAGCGGACCAGCGGCGATAGTTGGCGAGAGTGTCCGGATATGCAATGTGGAAGTCCTTCGGCATACCCTTGATCCACTGTGCAGTCTGATGCGTGAAAATGATCGGATCATAGCAGTGGAAACTGTAGACGATGCGGGAATCTGCCGGTGCATCCAGCAGTGTCACACCGTCGGCACCGTTGTAGTGAATGCCGCCTGCCAGAATAAAAACATCCGGTGCAACAGAGCGGATCGCTGCAATGGCGTTGGCAGCGATCTGGTTCCAGTCTTTTGCAGTGTGCATGTCTGCCGCTTCATTCAGCAGTTCAAAGGCGACAACATCGCTGTCATTTCCAAAGCGTTTTGCAAATTCCTGCCAAAGAGAGATAAAGCGAGCCTGCAATGCCAGATTGGTGAAGAATTCGCCGGAATCTGACTCATCGGCAAAAGAATAGCCAGCAGTTTTGTGTAAATTCAAAATCATGTGCAGATCGTATTTTCTGCACCAGAGAATGCACTGCTTGATCCAGCGAAAACCGTCTTCCTTGAGAATGCCGCCCTCGGATTCTACCAATTCATAGTCCACCGGAATCCGGACGTGATCCAGTCCCCAGCGGGCAACTGTTGCAAAGTCCGCTTCCGTGATAAATGTCTGATAATGCTTTTCGGTATGCTCTTTCTGTGAAAACCAGCCGCCAAAATTGATACCATGCTGATAGCCTTTCCAAATACGCATGATGTGACCTCCTGTCAATCGAAATAGCAGTGGCTGTTGTCTGTTACGGAAGCAATTTTCTATTTGAATTGCTTTGAATCCGCTATGCTTATGAAGCGGACACGTGAAAACGAGAGCCGTGGGGAATGCTGCTGAACACCAAATAATTCCAGAGTCAATGCCCCTTTAAAATATCTGCATTTTCATTTTACGAGGAATATCAAAAAAATGATACCAAAAAACTTGCTTTTTTGATAGAAATGTGATACAATATTTCTGTACAGGATAAATGCAACTTTTTGGGTCCTGAAATCATAGAGTAATTATAGGAATTTCTTATTTTTCCCATGCTTCCGTAAAAAACCAGCAGAGGTCGATGTGTATTTTCCAGTTGTTCTGGAAAATACAGTACTTTTTTCAGTGCAGGTTGCCGAAGAGAACGGATAGAGCAGGATTTTGTTATAGATTTGCTTCTGAAAGGAATTCTATATTTATTCACATTTAAGGCGATATAAAATAGTAGGAGGAGATTTTCATGACATTGGAATTAGAATGGCAAAAAGCAGAGCAGGAACGGCAGGAGGATACGCACCAGCACGAACCGCCGGAAGTCGAATTTGGCTTTTATAATCAAGTGCAGCAGGGCGATGTGGATGCAGTGCAGGAAAATCTGCGATCCGGATTATATCGGCAGATCGCCATGAGAGTAAGGCTTTCTGACGATTTGGTGCAGAATTTCCGGTATCACTGTATTATCTGTCTGTCAATGGTATCGCGATTTTGTATTGAAGGCGGCATGCCGGGGGAACAGGCATATCGTATGAGCGATTTCTATATTCGTAAAATTGACACGGCAACGACCATCGATCAGGTGGAGAAACTGCATGATGACGCTTGTATGGACTATGCCAAGCGAATGCAGCAGCGGAAAATCAAGCAGGTCTGTTCCAAGCCGGTTTCACTGTGCCTGAACTACATCTATTCACATATGCACGAAAAAATTTCCACAGAGGAACTTGCTGCGGAAGTGCACCTGCACCCCAGTTACTTATCCCGTCTGTTTCGGGAGCAAATGGGCTGTACGCTGCATGATTATATTTTAGATCAAAAGATTCAGTCTGCCAAACGCATGCTGCAATTTTCCGACCGCAGCTACGCTGAAATTGCAAACCTGCTGGCGTTTTCTTCCCAGAGCCATTTCATACAGGTCTTTTCCAGAAAAGTCGGTGTTACGCCGAAGCAGTTTCGGGAGGCGGAATTTCGTTCAAAACTGATGCGTGGAGAACAGGAATGACAAAAAGCAGTCCGCGGCAAACGGACTGCTTTTGAAACTGTTTTTGCAATAGATCAGATTATACCATGACGACAGCATTTCCCAACAGCTTGAAATCCCGACAGCTTTTGCAGAGATCATTCAAAAATGCGGCAATGCTCCGGTCGCGGAGATTGCCCTTGAAGTCGATGTGAAAAACAACGTCGAAGCTGCCGTCCCGAATGGGTCTGCTTTCGATTTTGGTCATGTCCAGTCCATACAGGAAGAATTTGTTCAGGATTCGGCTCAGGCTGCCGGGCTCGTTGGAAATGGACAGCATCACGGAAATCACAGACGCATTTTCCGCCACCTGCATGTCCTTGGTGATGCAGATGAACTGAGTGAAGTTCGGGACAACATTGGAAATACGGGAAGCCAGAATCTGTAGGCGGTTGTGCTTGGCACAGTCTTCGGAACAGATCGCGGCAATGGTCTTGTCACCGGATTCTGCCACCATTTTGGCAGCAGTGGCGGTGTTGCTGTAGTCGTGGCTGTGGAGAGAACGTGCATCTAAGAAATCGCTGCACTGAGAGAGTGCCTGCGGATGGGAATACACTTCGGTGATGTTCTCCATTTTAGCATCCGGCAGGGCAGCCAGACAGTGCATCACTTCTACCTGATTCATTGCGGTGATAAAGAAACTGTACTTTCCCATCAGGTCTACAGTCTGTGTAACTGTTCCGGAGGTGCTGTTGTAAATGGGCAGAACGCCGTATTCCAGTTCGCCGGATTCTACTGCTTCAAAGACCTGCTCAAAGGTCGGATAGAACTGAATGTGCCGTTCCGGAAAGAATGCCTGTGCGGCGGTTTCGGAGTTTGCACCCACGGTGCCCTGACAGCCGACACGGACGGCTTCCTTCATGCGGGGCGTTTTGAAATTGGGGGCATCTTCGGCAGCGACCAGCATTTTCTGCTGTAACTGGGAGCTGATGCTCATCATGTTGGCGAACATGGTGCGGGAAGCCAGTCCCAGTCCCTCTTTGGCATTCTGTTCTACGCGGTCGAGGATCTGCTGTTCCCGTCCTGCCTGAAAAACCGGCATGTTGTGTGCTTTTTTATATCTTGCAACATCTTGGCAGAGAAGCATGCGTTCTTCAAATAAAGACTGGATCTGTTTGTCCAGCCGGTCGATCTCATTGCGGATTTCCTGTAATTCCATGTTGTATTCCTTTCTGTGAAGGGATTTTCGGTGCAGATGCGGTGTTGCCCTTGAAATTTGCGGGAGGTTTCTTTCTGTGAGAACAACTTCTGCTACCGTGTGCAAAGTATGCTAACTTCCATTATACACAATTATTTTTCAAAAATCAAGATAAAATTTTGAATAGCTATTGAAAACGGCAATCGTTTTGTGCTATAATGAAATGTACGTGTGAAACGAGGCAGGCACTGACCTGCAAACAGGAGGGCTGGAAATGCGGATTTTAGGAATCGATCCGGGCTATGCCATTGTAGGCTTTGGAGTGGTGTCCTATCACGGGGCGGATTTTACGCCGCTGGAATACGGAGCAATTACCACAGAAGCCGGCACACGGTTTGCAGCACGTCTGACGGCGATCTATGACGATCTGGATTTTTTGCTGAAACGGTTTCAGCCGGACTGTATCGCGATTGAACGGCTGTACTTCACTTCCAACCAGAAAACGGTGATCGATGTGGCACAGGCACGCGGTGTTATCGTCCTCTGTGCGGAGCAGCACCAGATTCCGATGTATGAGTACACACCCCTGCAAGTCAAGCAGGCGGTCGTGGGCTACGGAAAGGCGGAAAAGCGGCAGGTCATGGATATGACAAGGCGAATTCTGAAGCTGGCACAGATCCCAAAGCCGGACGATGCCGCCGATGCCCTTGCCCTTGCGATTTGCCACGGACATTGTGCGACCGGCGTGCAGCTGCAAAAGAGAATCATCAAAGCAGGAGATACAATATGATATATAGTGTACATGGAAAACTGATCGCCAAAGAACCGGCAATGGCAGTGGTGGAATGCGGCGGCGTAGGGTATGCCTGCCGTACCACTCTGCATACACTGGGGCAGGTGGGAAATCTCGGTGAAACCGTTCTGCTGTATACGGTCATGAGCGTGCGGGAAGATGCCGTAGAATTATTTGGCTTTTCCACACAGCAGGAATTGCAGTGCTTTCAGCTTCTGACCTCGGTTTCCGGCGTGGGACCGAAGGCAGCCCTTTCCATTCTGTCGGATCTGACACCGGATCAGTTCCTGTTGACAGTGGCTTCCGGTGACAGCAAGGCACTGACACGTGCCAAGGGCATCGGGGCAAAGTCTGCCCAGCGAATCGTCATGGAACTCAAGGATAAGATCGCCGGCGATGCCACCGGGCTGCTCTCCGGCACTGCCGGTGCAGGAGAGATTGCGGCGGCGACCCAGTCCGGCGGCAATGTGGGCGAAGCTATCGAAGCTCTTGTCACACTGGGCTATACCCAGAGCGAAGTGGCACCGATCGTGGCAAAGCTGGATCCGTCCCTGTCGTCCTCCGACCTGATTCGGCTGGCGTTACAGGAATTCGGAAAACAGCGTAACTTTTGAGAGAGAGGGAATCAACCAAAATGATTGAAACCAGTGATATGCAGTTTGAGGAGCGTATGGTGACACCACGCGAAGTGGAAGAAGACCGCGAAGCAGAAGTGACACTCCGTCCGCAAACGCTGGTGGAATATATCGGACAGGATAAAGTCAAGGAAAATCTGGCAGTCTATATCGAGGCAGCCAAGCGGCGTGGCGACCCTTTGGATCACGTGCTGCTGTACGGGCCTCCGGGACTGGGAAAGACGACCTTGTCCTCGATCATTGCCCACGAAATGGGCGTGAATCTTCGTGTGACAACCGGTCCGGCAATTGAAAAAGCCGGTGATCTGGCGGCAATCCTGACCAATTTGCAGCCGAATGACGTGCTGTTTATCGATGAGATTCATCGCCTGAACCGTCAGGTAGAGGAAATCCTGTATCCGGCACTGGAAGACCATGCCATTGATATTATCATGGGAAAAGGGCCGTCAGCACGTTCGCTACGGGTGGATCTGAACCCGTTTACACTGGTAGGGGCAACCACCAGAGCGGGGCAGCTTTCCAGCCCGCTGCGTGACCGCTTCGGCGTAATTCTGCGGCTGGAACTGTATACCACAGAACAGCTGACGGACATTGTCCGCCGGAGTGCAATGCTGCTGAAGATCCCGTGCTCCATTGACGGGGCAATGGAAATTGCAGGGCGTGCCAGAGGGACACCCCGTATTGCCAACCGCCTGCTCAAGCGGGTGCGGGATTTTGCCGATGTCATGGGCAACGGTGAGATCACACAGGAAATCGCCCACATGGCACTGGATCGTCTGGAGATCGACGAACTGGGACTGGACAGCAATGACCGCCGCATGCTGGAGATGATCATCAAGGGCTACAGCGGCGGACCGGTAGGACTGGAAACGCTGGCTTCTGCACTGGGTGAAGAAACGGTCACACTGGAAGACGTGTGCGAGCCGTACCTGATGCAGCTGGGCTTTCTGGCGAGAACGCCGCGGGGACGCTGTGCTACTGCATTGGCGTATCAGCATCTGGGCTATCAACAGCCGGATTCCGGCGGCGGTATGGACGGTCAGATGAAATTTTCCACAGAAGAATCTTAAAGCAACACTGTACAAAGCTTGCCTGACGGCTTTGCGTGCAATCGCATTTTGTGCGGTGTTGCCTAAAAATATCAAATCATTGACAAAAACATCGGAGTGATCTCCGTATGTATGAAAGGAACATAAGAATCATGGGTAGATTGTTTGGGACAGACGGTGCGAGAGGTGTCGCAATTACAGAACTGACATGTGAAATGGCAATGCAGATCGGCCGTGCCGCTGCATTGGTGCTGACAAAAGAGGCAAAGCACCGTGCGAAGATTTTCATCGGCAAGGACACCCGCATTTCCTCAGATATTCTGGAAGCGGCTCTTTGTGCCGGCATTTGTTCGGTAGGAGCAGAAGCGGTAAAGCTGGGCGTTGTCCCCACACCGGCTGTGGCATATCTGGTGCGGACACACGGTGCAGATGCCGGCGTGATGATCTCCGCATCACACAACAGTGTGGAATTCAACGGCATCAAGCTGTTTGCCGCTACCGGTTATAAGCTGCCGGATGCGATCGAAGCAGAGATCGAAGCACTGATTCTGGATCATCCGGAGCAGATCACATTGCAGTCCGGTACCGCAGTCGGTGCCATTTCGGAATACGCTAACGCCAAGGAAGACTATATTTCTTATCTGGCAAGCTGTATTGCCGCAGACTGTACCGGCATGCGTGTGGTTCTGGACTGTGCCAACGGCAGTTCCTCCGCAACGGCAGAATCCTTGTTCACTCGTCTGGGTGCAGAGGTACATATGCTCAGTGCATCACCGGACGGCACCAATATCAATAAGAACTGCGGCTCCACCCACATGGAAAACCTGATGGAATATGTAAAGACCCACGAGTGCGATCTGGGTCTGGCATTTGACGGTGATGCAGACCGTTGTCTGGCGGTGGACGAGAACGGCAAACTGGTGGACGGCGATAAGATCATTGCTATTTGTGCCCACGCATTGCAGCAGGAGGGCAAGCTGAAAAAGAATACTGCCGTAGTGACTGTGATGACAAATCTGGGCTTCTTCCACTTTGCCAAGGCAAACCAGATTGCCACAAAGGCGACCAAGGTCGGCGACCGTTATGTGCTGGAGGAAATGCTCTCCGGCGGCTATAACATCGGCGGCGAACAGAGTGGTCACATCATTTTTCTGGACGAAGCCACTACCGGCGACGGCGAACTGTCCGGCATCAAGCTGCTGGAAATTCTCAAGAAGTCCGGCAAGAAGATGAGCGAACTGGCAGGTCTGATGGAGTGCTTCCCGCAGGTGCTGTACAATGTGACCATTCAGCCCCGGAAAAAGGGACTGTGGCAGGACGATGCCGACATTGCAGCAGTCATTGAAAAGCATACCGCGATCCTCGGCGACAACGGCAGAATCCTCGTGCGGGAAAGCGGTACCGAACCGCTGATCCGCGTCATGGTAGAGGGAAAGAACGCCGGTCAGATCGAAGCCGCTGCACAGGAAATCACAGAACAGGTCAAGATTTTTGCCGCATCATAATGCAGGATAGATAAAGGAGTAGCCCGAATTGAGAGTAGCAAATGGTTGGAAACAATATCGCATTTTAGACACTTCGCAATTGGAAAAGCTGGAGAACTGGCATGGTGTCACGCTGGTACGCCCTGATCCGCAGATCATCTGGAAGACCCCGAAAAAGCACCCCGCATGGAACAGGGCGGACGGACATTACAGCCGCTCGTCCTCCGGCGGCGGAAGCTGGGCGTTTTCCAAGAAGCTGCCACCGTTTTGGGAAATGGAATATGAACCGCTGGGGCTGACATTCAAGATTCAGCCCACCGGCTTCAAGCATACCGGATTATTTCCGGAGCAGGCAGTGAACTGGGACTGGATGGCAGAGCAGATTCGCAACGCCGGCAGACCGATCTCTGTCCTGAACCTGTTCTCCTATACCGGCGGTGCAACGCTGGCATGTGCCTCTGCCGGTGCTTCTGTGTGCCACGTGGACGCGTCCAAGGGCATGGTACAGTGGGCAAGGGAAAATGCCGCACTGTCCGGACTGACGGAAAAGCCCATTCGCTGGATCGTCGATGACTGCGAAAAGTTTGTGGCACGGGAGATTCGCCGCGGCAGAAAATACGATGCCATCATTATGGATCCGCCCAGCTACGGCAGAGGTCCGGGCGGTGAGGTCTGGAAGCTGGAAGAAAACATTTTCGATCTGGTAGAACTCTGTTCCGGCGTGTTGTCGGAAAACCCGCTGTTCTTCCTGCTGAACAGCTATACCACCGGACTTTCTCCCGCAGTAATGGGGTATCTGCTGGGGAGCGTTCTGAACCCGAAATTCGGCGGCGGGGTGACAGCCGATGAGATCGGGCTGCCGGTAGAACAAAGCGGCATGGTATTGCCCTGCGGTTCTACTGCGATCTGGAAAAAATAAGGGCAACACTGCATAACGCTGTTTGTGCGGTGCTGTCGGAAGTCTATGCGTCGAAAACAATGGGGAACGTTGCTTCTGGGGGTGCTTTCTTTGGCGGCGGACTGCTTTGCAGCAGGGATACAGTATCTGGATCGCCGCTATGTGTATGGGAACCCGCCGGAGGGCATCGCAGAAATGGTGCACTTTTTTGCTCCGTATGGGTTGTTCGCAGCGGGTGTGGCGGTACTGGTGGTGCTTCTGCTGCTGGTATTCCGGCAAAAATAAAGATACGGCAGGAATTCTCTGCCCGTATTGCCTGAAAAAAGGAGAAAATACCGTGGAAAAACTGATTGCGGCAGAGCATCTGTCATTTCACTATACCGACGAGGAGGGAAAACCAGCTTCTCCGGAAATCCTGAAAGATCTGACTCTGACACTGGAAGCAGGCTCTTTTGTGGCAGTCCTGGGGCACAACGGCTGCGGCAAGTCTACGCTGGCGAAACATATGAATGCCATTCTGCTGCCCACCGGCGGCAAAATGTGGATTGCCGGCATCGATACCTGTGACGAAGAAAAGCTGTATGAGATCCGGCAGCATGTAGGTATGGTGTTTCAGAATCCGGATAATCAGATCGTGGCAACGATCGTCGAAGAAGATGTGGCTTTCGGACCGGAAAATCTGGGGCTGCCGCCGGAAACTATACGGGAACGGGTGGACGATGCTCTGAAAGCGGTCGGCATGTACGAGTATCGCATGCATGCTCCCAATCAGCTTTCCGGCGGACAGAAACAGCGAATCGCCATTGCCGGCATTATCGCCATGCGTCCGTCCTGCATTGTGCTGGACGAGCCCACAGCGATGCTGGACCCGAAAGGCCGTATGGAGGTCATGAAGACCATTCGCATGCTGAACCGTTCCTATGGCATTACCATTGTGCTGATTACCCACTATATGGAAGAAGCAGCACAGGCAGATCGTGTGATCGTCATGGACGACGGAAACATTCTGCTGGACGACCGTCCGGAGGAAGTGTTTTCCCATGTGGAACAGATGAAAGCAATCGGACTGGACGTGCCGCAGGTGACGGAACTGGTGTATGAACTGCGGCAGCAGGGAATTCCGCTGGACAGTCATATTATCAGTGAAGATGCCGGCGTAGAGGCAATTTTGCAGAACATGGCGTGAAATGAGGTGTGCAAGTGGCAACGATACAGACAGAAGGACTGACCTATCGCTATGGCATTGGGACACCTTTTGAAAAAACGGCAGTAGATCATGTAGATCTGGAAATTGAAGCAGGCTCCTTTGTGGGGATTATCGGACATACCGGCTCCGGAAAATCCACGCTGATTCAGCACCTGAACGGGCTGCTGCGTCCCACAGAGGGAAAGGTTCTGCTGGACGGTGTGGACATCTGGGCAGACAAGTCGAAAATGCGGCAGATGCGGTTTCGGGTAGGACTGGTGTTCCAGTATCCGGAGTATCAGATCTTCGAGGAAACCGTGGCGAAAGACATCGCCTTTGGTCCGCGGAATATGGGACTTGCCGAAGAAGAAGTGCAGGCACGTGTGCGGGAAACGGCTGCCATTGTGGGGCTTTCCGAGGAAATCCTGAAGCAGTCACCTTTTTTGCTGTCCGGCGGTCAGAAACGCCGTGTGGCAATTGCCGGCGTTATGGCAATGCGTCCGGAAGTGCTGATTCTGGACGAGCCTACCGCCGGACTGGATCCCCGCGGGCGGGAGGAGATCCTACAGGAGATCCAGGCGTACCGCAATCAGACCGGAGCGACTATCTTGCTGGTTTCTCACAGCATGGAAGATGTGGCACGGCATGCGAAAAAAATTCTGGTGATGAATGCGGGAAAGGTGTTCTGTTACGATACGGTGGCAAATGTTTTCCGCCGTTCGCAGGAATTGCAGGCGATCGGTCTGGCAGTGCCGCAGATCACCCGCGTTTGTGATGCACTCCGTGCCAGGGGCGTACCGCTGACAGATGATATTTTCACCGTGGAGCAGGCAAAACAGCAGCTTCTGGAATGGTATCATCGGACAAGAGGAGGGCAGGGAATATGCTGAAAGACATTACGATCGGACAATATTTCCCCGGCTCCAGTCCGGTACACCGCATGGATCCGCGGTTCAAGCTGATTATGACGCTGCTGTTTATTGCCATGTTGTTTATGGGACAGCATCTGTACTCCATTTGTTTCGGAATCGTGTTTTGTATTCTAGCACTGGCTCTGTCCCGCATTCCGGTGAAGCTGATCTGGAAAAGCATCAAACCGCTGATACCGGTGCTGCTGATCACAGCGATTCTAGACCTTTTCATGGTGGACAGCGGTGATGTGTATCTTCACTGGCATTTTCTGAAAATCACAGCAGGCGGCGTGCGGACGGCGGTTTTAATGGTTACACGAATCATTGTGCTGCTGGCAGGCTCTTCGCTGCTGACTTATACCACTTCGCCCATTGCTCTGACAGATGCCATTGAACGGCTGCTGTCCCCGCTGAAAAAGCTGCATGTGCCGGTGCATACATTTGCCATGATGATGACAATTTCTCTCCGGTTTATTCCCACGCTGCTGGAAGAAACGGACAAGATCATGACCGCACAGAAAGCACGGGGAGCCAGCTTCAGTGAGGGCAATCTGTTGCAGCGTGCCAAGGCACTGGTGCCGATTCTGGTGCCGCTGCTGGTGTCGTCTTTTCACCGTGCGGAAGAACTGGCAACGGCAATGGAATGCCGCTGTTACCGCGGAGAAACCGGCAGAACCAAAATGCGGCAGCTGCATGCTGCCGGACGGGATTATGCAGCAATGGCAGTGACGCTGCTGTTGTTTGCCGGTGCGGTAGCGGTAAAAATCATCTTTTAAGGAGAATTTGCATGGAAATAACACCATCTGTGAAAACGCCGCTTTCTCAAACAAATGTAAAAAGTCAAAAGAGCCGCATTTTTCTGCTGCTGTCGTTTGGTATCCCCATGCTGTTTTTGGCGATAGGGCTTGTGCTGCAGAACGTGCACCCTTTTGGAGATCAGCAGATTCTGGTGGTGGATTTCTGGCATCAGTATTACCCGTTCCTGCGGCTGCTGCATGAAAAATTGCAGCATGGAGGTTCTCTGCTGTATACATGGGATTCCGGCTTGGGTTCCAACTTCGTATCTATTTTTGCCTACTATGCTGCCAGTCCGCTGAACCTGCTGACGGCACTGGTGCCGGAAACATTTCTGCGTGATGCGGTAACATTGGTATTGCTGTTGAAAGTCGGCTTTGCCGGCTTGTTTTTCGCATGCTTTCTTCGCGGCACATTCCGGAGAAATGATTTTTCCCTCTGTATCTTTTCCGTGATGTACGCTCTGTGCAGCTACATTCTGGGGTACTACTGGAATATCATCTGGCTGGATACAGTCGCCCTGCTGCCGCTGGTAGTGCTGGGACTGGTATATCTGGTGCGGGACGGAAAGTGCCGGCTGTACTGCATTGCACTGGGGTTGTCGCTGTTCACAAACTTCTATATCGGCATGTTCACCTGCATCTTTGCAGTGATCGCCTACTGTTGTCTGTGTGTGTGCTATCTTCGCTGGAAACAGCTGCCGATGCGGACATTGGCAATGGCAGGTTGTTCTTTGCTGGGCGGAGCGTTGGCGGCAATTGTGCTGATACCCACTTATTACGCATTGCAGCTGACCTATAGCGTGAACAATGCATTCCCTACAGCGGTGCAGTTTTATGAAAACTGGCGGACGCTGGCGGCAAATCTCATCAGCTTTCATGAACCGACTTCCAAGGACGGTCTGCCGAATCTGGCATGCGGCGTACTGCCGCTGGTGCTGATCGGACCGTTTCTGCGTTCCGGCAGGATTCGGATTCGGGAAAAGATCATGGCAGTTCTAGTGCTGGCGTTCTTGATGATCAGCTGTAACTGCAATGTGCTGAACTATATCTGGCACGGATTCCATTTTCCGAATATGCTGCCTTATCGATTCTCATTCCTGTTTTCCTTTGCCCTGCTGACAGTGGGCTACCGTGCTTTCTTGGTCGTGCTGGAGGAAAAATGCCGCGTGTGGGACTTGCTGGCAATGCTGGCAGTGACAGTAGGTGTGTTCCTGATTGCATACAATGTGCAGGAAAACCGTGCTGTCTACTGGACAGCCGCACTGATGCTGCTGTACACAGGCATTATGCTATTGGCATATCGGCAGATTTTCGGAAAGAAGATGCTGTATCTGGCGGTGTCGATCGTGCTGGCATTCGAGATGTTCCAGAATGTAAAGCTCGGTACAGAAACGGTTTCAACATCGGCATATACCGGTTATCCGGCTTCCTATACAGACGTAGAGAATCTGCTGGAACAAATCGATGAACAGGACGAAACGCCGTTTTACCGGACGGAACTTTCCACATGGTATACGCTGAATGATCCGGCGTTGTATGGCTATCGCGGCGTTTCGCAGTTTTCTTCCATGGCAAATGAAAATGCCACCAAGTGGATCCGTTCGCTGGGCTTTCCGGCATCAGAGGCGGGAAACCGTTACTACTACGGCGGCGGCACACCGGTGGGAAATGCCTTTACCGGTGTTCGCTATCTAATCAGCCGAGCAAGCACAGTGCTGGACGACAGTGCGTGGGAGCAGATCGCTTCTTCGGAGTCCTGCTATGCGTACCGGAATCAGTACGATCTGCCCATTGGTTTCCGTGCCAATGCCTCCTTGCTGGAATACGATCCGAATCCGGAGGCGAACCCGTTCGATAATCTGAACACGCTGTTCCGGTTGGCGACCGGCATTGAAACACCGTTGTTTACCATGCTGGAAGTGGACAGCGTGGATTATGAGGGAGCAGATGCCCTGAAAAACAGCTATGGCAACTACACGTATCATACCGATGCCAGTGCGGAATCTCACAGCCTGCAATACAATTATCGGGTGCCGCTGGATACAACACTGTATGGTTACATGAATTTGCAGGACGTTTCCAATATTACGATTCTGCAAAACGGCGTCTACAAGGGCTATTTTAACAATGGCAAGCAGGGATTCATTTTCCCAATGGGCACCTATCAGGGAGCGGATACGGCGAGCGTTTCTATGACCTTGCCCAAGGACGCAGTTTCCGGTCTGATCGTGCTGTATATGTATCAGATCAATCCGGACGTGCTGGAGCAGGGCTTTGCAGCATTGCAGAACGGCGGCATTACGCTGACGGAAGCTTCGGACACTAAGCTTAGCGGCACTCTGACTGCGGAGCAGGACGGCGTATGCTATTTTTCGATTCCCTATGAATCCGGCTGGCATGCGAAAGTGGACGGCGTAAAAACCGAGATCACACCCATTGCCGGAGAAATGGTTGCCGTTCCGGTGACTGCGGGAACGCATACCATTACGCTGACCTATTGCCCGAAAGGTTTTGTGGCAGGGGCTTGCTGTACTGCCGGTGCGGTGTTGCTGCTGCTTGCCGTGCCTTTTGTGCAATGGAAAACCGGAAAGCGGCTGTTGCAGCCGGTTCCGGAGGAACAGGCAGAATTTGCTGTTCCGGAAAAAGAAAAGGCGGAGGAAACAGAATCGTGAGAAATCTGAAAGTAACAATGGGCTTTCGCGGAACCAATTATCACGGGTTTCAGCGGCAGCCCAACGGCATCACTGTGCAGGAAGTGGTGGAAACAGCACTGTCACAGCTGTTCAACGAGCCGGTGACCATACAGGGCTGCTCCAGAACAGACACCGGCGTGCATGCCAAGGAGTACTGCTTCACCATGCAGACGGAAAAACAGCTGCCGGAACGGAACTTCATTCGGGGAGCCTGCGGGTATCTGCCGGAGGATATTTCCATTTATCGGGTGGAGGAAATGCCGCCGGAGTTTCATGCACGGTTCAGCTGCAAGGCAAAGGAATATATGTACCGGATCCACAACAGCGAAAGCAAGAATCCGTTTACCACCGATCTGGAATTGCTCTATCGGCGGAAAATGGATATTCCGCTGATGCAGGAGGCGGCACAGCACTTTGTGGGCACCCACGACTTTGCAACGTTTTGTACAAATTACACAGAAAAACAGAATACCATTCGTACAATCCACGACATAACCATAGAAAAGCAAGGAAATACCGTGATTCTGCTTGTCAAAGGCAATGGTTTTTTGTATAATATGGTTAGGATACTGGTGGGGACGCTGTTGAGTGTCAACGAGGGAAGAATCGCCGTTTCCGAACTGGACGACCTTCTGGCATCTAAAAATCGTGTCCTCGCCGGAATCACCGCACAGGCACATGGACTGTACCTGAATCGGGTGTTTTATGAATAAAGCCTGTCGGAAAGGAGATCGTCAAAAAGCTTATGAGCTATGATTCTGATGATATGATCGAAAAACGCAAGCGACGCAGTAAGCTGCGTTCTCTGCGGAATTTGCTGATATTCCTGCTGATCGTCGGCTTCTGCGGGTATTTGTATATACAGCGGGACGCGTGGATCCCGAAGCTGGAGGGGATCGGCGGAAGGTACGATTCTGTGACGCAAAATGACGGCACACTGGCAGAGGGAAACTTCCCGCTGACCATTTCCGGAAGTTCCAGCTATCAGGCAGCGTTGGCAGATGACACCTTGTTTCTGCTGCATGATGCCTATCTGAGTACCTATTCTATGCACGGCGATGCAGGAGATAACCGGCAGCACGCGTTCCAGAACGCCACCATGAATACTGCCGGAAAATATGTATTGCTGTTCGAAAACGGCGGCACCTCATTCCGGCTGGACACCAGGCACAAAAATGTCTATGGCAAGTCTGTGGACAACAACATTCTTTCCGGTGTCGTCAGCGACAACGGAACTGTTGCCCTGATTACGGAGTCTGGCTCCTATGCCTGTGCCATTGTGGTATACGACAATACCGGAAAGCGGCTCTATCAGCGGAACTGTACGGAGTACGTGGTGGATCTGGCATTTCACAAGGACAGCAACGGCTTGTGTCTGACTTCAGTGAAAGTGGAAAATGGTGTGGTGCAGAGCACTGTCACCAGCATCACATTTAATCAGGTGGACACCCAGTGGACTTCCATGCCGCTGGAAACTTTGAGCGTCAAATCTGGTTTTTCCTCCAACGACAAATTCTGTGTGGTGGGAAATACTGCTTGTGCATACTATAGCAGTGCCGGCGAAATGCAGGGAACATATAACTATAACGGCACACTGGTCAGTGCAGATCTGGAAAACGGAAAGGCTGCTCTGATCATACAGGACGACCAGAAGCGAAACACCTCGCTGGTGCTTCTGGATCAGTCTGTTTCCAGTCCGAAAGTGTTGTCTATTGACAGCACTGCGGAAGAAGTACGGGTGTGCGACGGCGATGCTATTGTCATGAGCCGCGGAAATATCACTTCCTATGATTTTTCCGGTACGGCACTGGCAACAGTAAATCTAGACGGTGCCTATACTTCGTTTCTGAAACAGGACGGTTATTTGTTCCTGCTGGGATATGATCAGATTGATCGTGTGGACTTTAAGGAGTAGCTTGTGGAATCTTTCATGCATCAGACGTGGTGGCTGTATGATCTGACAGTGTTGGCAGTGCTGATCCTCTGTATCTGGGGCGGCTGGCGGCGGGGTCTGATCAGTTCTGTTGCTGGTCTGCTGGGATATGCTGCTGCGGCATTGCTGGCAGGCGTTCTGGCTCAGCCGGCGGCAGAATATGTATACGACCGCTGGCTGGCAGAGCCATGTGCGGCGATTCTGGAACAGAAAATGGAACAGTATCATCTGGCAGACGATTTACAGCAGACGCTGGGGAATTATGGGATTCAGCTGGACGATGCGGCATTACAGCAGATCGCAGACAATCCGGACAATGCTTCGGAAGAGTTGTACAGCGTGGTGTCCCAGAAAACAGGACTGCCTGCGGAACTAGTGCAGCAAGGACTGTCCCAGAGTATTGACAGTGCATCTTCTCAGCTGTTTACGGAGATGCCGTCATGGATGCACGAGGCGATCCTGCCGCAGCAGAGTTCACAGGAACTGCAAAACCGGACTGTACAGGCGGCGGCAATGGTGCTCTCCAGCAATACCAGCGATGCTGCAAAGCAGCTGACAAAGCTGTATGTTCGTCCGGTGCTGATTATAATGGTTAAAACATTTACTTTTTCAGTTCTATTTCTCTTGATTTCTGTATTGATTCAAGGTATAATAAAAGGACTATCTGCTTTCCGCCGCACCGAGGGCATACGCCTGACAGATCAGGTAGTTGGTGCCGGACTGGGAGCAGTGCAGGCAATTTTTCTGCTGGTGCTGATGGTCAAACTGACGGGGTGGATCGTGGAGCACGGCGAAAATCAGATTGCCTTTTTCAATCAGGCTGAAATTCAGAAGTCTGTTTTATTTCAGCATCTCTATCAGCTGATGCAATAAACCTATCAGAAAGGTGTGTAGAAAACGATGATGTTATGCAGTCGATGCAAAAAACGGCCTGCCGTGGTATTTATTACAGCGATGCAGGGCGAAAAGAAGAAAAATGATGGTCTGTGTCTGGTGTGTGCCAAGGAACTGCACGTGCCGCAGATCGATGAATATATGAAACAAATGGGAATTACCGATGAGGAACTGGAGCAGATCTCCAATCAGATGATGGACATGATGGACGGGGAAAGCTTTGAAATGGGCGGCTCCGGTGTAATGCCGCAGTTCCTGCAATCTTTCATGAAGGATCCGGGAAAGATTTTCGGGAATCTGAAAGATGACGGTGAGGAATCCAATGAATTGCAGACCGCAGACGGTGATGAGGAGATTCCGTCAGCAGACTACACAGAAATCCCAAGCGGTTCCAGACGGGAACGCCGTTCCAAGCGGAAAAAGGAACTGCGGTTCTTGGGCAATTACTGCACGAACCTGACTCGCCGTGCCGCAGAGGGCAAGCTGGACGCAATCATTGGACGGGATAAGGAAATTGCACGGGTGATTCAGATTCTCTCCCGCCGCACCAAGAACAATCCCTGTCTGATCGGTGAACCCGGTGTCGGCAAAACGGCAATTGCCGAGGGAATTGCTTTGCGGATCCACTCCGGAAACGTTCCCATGCATCTGAAAGATAAGCAGGTATACCTGCTGGATCTGACTTCACTGGTTGCCGGTACCCAGTTCCGCGGACAGTTTGAAAGCCGTGTCAAGGGCTTGCTGGCAGAGGTGAAGCAGGAAGGCAACATCATTCTGTTTATCGATGAGGTGCACAATCTGGTAGGTGCCGGAAATTCTGAGGGTGCCATGAATGCAGCAAATATCCTGAAGCCTGCACTCTCCCGTGGGGAAGTACAGGTTATTGGTGCCACCACCTTTGAAGAATACCGCAAATATATCGAAAAGGATTCTGCACTGGAACGCCGTTTCCAGCCGGTAACGGTCAATGAGCCGACTGTAGACGAAACCATTGAGGTGCTGAACGGCATTGCAAAGTACTACGAATCCTATCACCGTGTGCACATTTCTCCGGAGATGATTCGTCTGTGTGCTGTGCTGTCAGAACGGTATATTACCGACCGGTTCCTGCCGGATAAGGCAATTGACCTGCTGGACGAAAGTTGTGCATGCACCAATCTGCGTTCTCCGGAAATCGAAGCTTATGATAAGCTGGCAAAGAAAAAGGAAGAACTGGAAGCCAAGGAAAAATCCATTGAAGATGAAACCGAGATCAACTTCGAAGAACTGGCTCAGGTCAAGGGCGAACTGATTCGTCTGAATACCAGTCTGGAAGAAGCCCAGAAGAAGCTGGACGAAGTGCAGGTGACTGCTGACGATTTGTCCAAGGTCATCGAACTGTGGACAGGGATTCCGGCACACAAGATCGCGGAAACTGAATTCACCAAGCTGGCACATCTGGAAGACCGTCTGAAAGCCCATATCATCGGACAGGACGAAGCAGTGGATTCGCTGGCAAAGGCAATCAAGCGGACGAGAGTACAACTAAGCCCTCGCCGCCGTCCGGCTTCCTTTATCTTTGTAGGACCTACCGGCGTGGGAAAGACAGAACTGGTCAAGGTGCTGTCGCAGGAACTGTTCGATTCCAATGACCCGCTGATTCGTCTGGACATGACGGAGTTCATGGAAAAGCACTCTGTGGCACGTATGATCGGTTCCCCTCCGGGATATGTTGGCTACGATGAAGCCGGTCAGCTGACTGAAAAAGTTCGCCGCCGCCCGTACTCGGTGATTCTGTTCGACGAAATCGAAAAGGCTCATCCGGACGTGATGAATATTCTTATGCAGATTCTGGACGAGGGCAAGATCGACGATGCACAGGGCAGAACGGTCAACTTTGAGAACACTGTCATCTGCATGACTTCCAATGCCGGCTCTACCGATAAGAGCATTGGCGTAGGCTTTAACCGGACAGACACTGAAATTTCCAAGGAAAAGGCAATGAAGGGACTGCGGGAATTCCTGCGTCCGGAGTTCATCAGCCGTATTGACGAAATCGTGGTGTTCCGGAATCTGACAAAGCCGGATTTCGAAAAGATCGCTGCTTTGATGCTGGACGAAATGAAACAGCCGCTGGCAGAAAAGAACATCACGTTGCAGTACGATGCTGCCGCACTGGCAGCCATTGCAGAAGAAGCATACGGCAAGCCCTACGGTGCCCGTGACATTCGCCGTGTTATTCGCCAGATCGTAGAAGATCAGATCGCTTCTCTGATTATTGCACACAGTACAGAAATTCACACACTGCTGGTTTCCGCCAAGGACGGCAAGGTGGAAGTAACTTTTCAGTGAGAATCAAGGCAATACCGCACAAAGATTGTGCGACAGATGCGTCGTCAAATTTTTCGTCAGATGAAACAAAAAGCGGAGTGAATACTTGATGTATTCACGAGCATTTTTGTGAAATATGACGGAAAATTTGCAAGCAGATGGCGTGCAAAGTCGCCAGACGCTCTTTGTGCGGTATTGCCTCAAGTAAAATTCCCATAAAATAAAAAATCCCCCGTTTTGTGACAGAACAAAACGGGGGATTTTTTGCAGCAGGGGAGAAGAAGCACCGGATACCGGCAGAGCATAAAAAAACAGCCCCTACTATTGCAGGAGCCGTTGATTTGGTTGGGGTGGAAGGATTTGAACCCTCGGAATGATGGAGTCAGAGTCCACTGCCTTACCGCTTGGCTACACCCCAGTATCTTTTGTTGTTGCCGGTATCTCTTCAACCGACTATATTATTATACCACGGTACGCCTGAAAAGTCAATTCTATATTTTGTAAAGGATACAGGAATATTCTATGAATCCAGAAACCGCTGCTGCAAAAAATAAAAAAGCAGTTTCTCTTTCAAAACTGCTTTACTGGTTGGGGTGGAAGGATTTGAACCCTCGGAATGATGGAGTCAGAGTCCACTGCCTTACCGCTTGGCTACACCCCAGTTTATTTTCTGTCGTCTGTATCAGCCGACTTGATTATTATATCACAATTCCGGAGAGATGTCAACCGATTTCCGAAAAACAGAAAAAAGAAAAGAAAGCTGAATTTATTCTGAAAAATCAAATGTTAAATATCGATTGTATAATTGAAATAAAGCGATTTGTTCTAATTTTTACAGTCCACTTTTCAAGATTGACTTTTTGCAGTTGGCGTGATATAATGGCAATACCGCACAAAGAGCGTCTGGCGACTTTGCACGCGATCTGCTTGCAAATTTCCCTTCAGAGCCTGTTTCGTATCTTCCCGCACCATCTTGCGTGCATATTTTCCCTTCATCTCTCAAAAAATCTGACGACGCAATCTGCATACGTCAGATACGAAACAGACTCTCATATTTCACAAAAATGCTCGTGAATACATCAAGTATTCACTCCGCTTTTTGTTTCATCTGACGAAAAATTTGACGACGCATCTGTCGCACAATCTTTGTGCGGTATTGCCAATAAAAAATACAACTTTGAATGAAAGAGAAAAGAGATGATCGCCTTGCGTACAAAGGCAAAACAATACGAAATGGATATGTGCAGCGGTCCGATCCTGCGGAAAATGCTGATGTTTGCACTGCCGCTGATGCTGTCCAGTATTTTGCAGCTGTTGTTTAATGCAGCGGACATTGTGGTGGTGGGAAAGTTTGCCGGTGACAATTCGCTGGCGGCAGTCGGCTCAAACACTGCCCTGATCAATCTGCTGACCAACTTGTTTATCGGGCTGTCCATTGGTGCAAATGTTGTGGCGGCACGTTCCTACGGGGCAAAGACGTGGGACGATCTGCGGGACACGGTGCATACATCTATGCTGTTAAGCATGATCAGCGGCGGCTTGCTGATGGTGCTGGGCGTGATCGGTGCCCGACAAATGCTGATCTGGATGCAGACACCGGAGGAGGTGCTTCCGCTGGCAACCACATACCTGCGAATCTACTTTCTGGGTATGGCTTCTACAATGGTCTATAACTTTGGCAGTGCTCTGCTGCGGGCAGTGGGGGACACCAAACGGCCGCTGTATTTCCTGCTCTGTGCCGGTGTTATCAATGTGGTGCTGAATCTGATTTTTGTAGTCGGCTTTCATCTGGACGTAATGGGTGTTGCCATTGCTACGGTGATTTCCGAAACCGTTTCCGCATTGCTGGTGCTGCGTTGTCTGATGAAAGAGTCCGGCGGGATTCATCTGGAACTGCGTGCTTTGCACATTCATCGAAAGAAGATGATACAGATTTTGCGAATTGGTTTGCCGGCGGGATTTCAGGGCGTGGTATTCGCTTTGTCCAACGTGGTGATCCAGTCCTCGGTCAACATTTTCGGAAACATCGTGGTTGCCGGAAACTCTGCCGCTGCCAATCTGGAGGGGTTCGTGTACATGGCAATGAACGCCTTTTATCAGACCACCCTTTCCTTTGTCAGCCAGAACTACGGGGCAGGGGAACAGAAGCGAATCCATCGAATCGTACTTCTGGGAGAAGCCTGCGTGATCGTCACTGGTACGCTGCTGGGAAATGCGGTTGTATTTTTCGGAAACGAATTGCTTCACATCTACTCCAGCAATCCGGAAGTCATTGCCGCGGGAATCGTGCGTCTGCACTATATCTCTATGGTTTACGCTCTCTGCGGCATTATGGACGTTATGGTGGGAGCACTGCGTGGTATCGGATATTCTGTTATGCCGATGATCGTTTCCATTGTGGGCGTGTGTGTGCTGCGTCTGGTGTGGCTGGCGACGGTGTTCCAGATTCCGGAATATCACCGAATCGAAACGGTTTATCTGTCCTATCCGGTCACGTGGATACTGACCAGTCTTGTCTATATCGTGTTCTTTATCTGGGTACGCGTCCGAACGTGCCGAAAATCGGCTGCTGCCTGATTGCGTTTGAAAAGCTGCTGTATGCTCCAAAGGCATATGGCAGATTTTTCTATTTCTGCATAAAATTCGTACTGCAAAATGCTTGACGTGTCATAATCTCCGTGCTATAATAGATTGGTAGTACCAATTAAAGAGGTGTTTGTCAAATGAAATGGATGAAACAATTTGGAATCATTCTGTTGGTTTCCTTTGTGGGAGAGGTGTTGGAAAAGTGGATCCCGCTGCCGATTCCGGCGAGTATTTACGGCATCATACTGCTGTTTCTCTGCCTGAAGCTGCGGATCATTCCCCATGAATCCGTGCATGAAACGGGAAAATTTCTGATCGAGATCATGCCGCTGATGTTTATTCCGGCGGCGGTGGGCTTGCTGGAAACATGGGACGTGATCGCACCGGTGTGGCTGGAGTATGTGGCGGTCACAGTGCTTTCCACATGGATCGTAATGATTATTTCCGGCAAGGTAACACAGTCAGTCATTCGACACAGAAAAAAAGGAGTGCAGGAAAATCATGTTTGACTTTTTGGAAAATTCAGCGTTTTTTGGCGTGGTGATCAGCGTGGCATCTTATGGCTTGGGACTGCTGCTGAAGAAAAAATTCAAGCTGGCAATTCTGAATCCGCTGCTGATCTCCATTATTATCACCATTGCATTTCTGGCGTGTACCGGAATCAGCTATGAGAAATACGATGAGGGTGCGAAGTATCTGAGCTATCTGCTGACCCCTGCAACCGTTTGCCTTGCTATTCCGCTGTACGAGCAGCTGGAATTGTTAAAGAAGAACTGGCATGCAGTCCTGATCGGCATCTTATCCGGCGTGTTGTCCAGCCTGGGGGCAATTCTGGGAATGGCAATGCTGTTCAGGTTCAGCCATGAGGAATATGTAACGTTTTTGCCGAAGTCCATTACCACTGCCATTGGCATGGGCGTTTCGGAAAAGCTGGGCGGCTATGTGTCTATCAGCGTTGCCGCAATTATCATTACCGGTGTGCTGGGGAATATTTTTGCGGAAATCGTTTTCCGGCTGTTCCGGATTCACGAGCCTGTGGCAAAAGGCATTGCATTAGGTACAGCTTCCCACGCTATCGGCACTGCAAAGGCAATGGAACTGGGAGAAGTGGAAGGTGCGATGAGCAGCCTGTCCATCGTAGTTGCCGGTTTGATTACCGTAATCGGGGCAACGATTTTTTCACATATCATGTGAGGTGGCTTATGCAGGAAGAAACCAGAGAATATCAGAAAGTGATCTCTTATTTGTCCCAGATGATCGCCAGCGGAGAACTGGCTATTGGTTCTCGGCTGCCTACAGAACGCAGCCTTGCGGAAACGCTGTCGATCGGGCGAAACTCTACCCGAGAGGCTCTGCGAATGTTGGAGCATACCGGCGTGATCGTCTGCAAGCGTGGCTCCGGCAACTATCTGACCGGAAACGTATCCCGCCCAATCACGGAAATGGTACATATGATGCTGTTGCTGGGACAGACTGACCGAAAAGAGATCTGCTCGTTTCGGCGGAATATGGAAAAAGCAGTCTGTCGGGCGATTCTGGATCAGGACACCTTTTCCCGCTGGAAGGAACAGGCAGCCGTCTTGCTGCAAAAGGCACAGGAACAACAGCCGCTGGATCGGCAGATCGAACTGGACCGGCAATTTCATTTTTTGCTGATCCATGCCACGGAAAATCAGTTCTGGATCGCATTGCTGGAACCAATTACAGAAGTTTACCGCAAGTGGATCGATACCGCATTGCAGACGGCAAGTGATACTGTCAAGCAAAAGCTACAGGAATCACATACCATGCTGTTTCAGGCGTTGTGCCGCGGAGATTATCCCGCCTGCGAAAAGGCAATCGATGCTCACTATGATTTGGTGGATAATGAACTGGAAAAAGAAATATGAGGGCAGCACCGTACAAGCTTTGTGCGATAATCCCTATAGAAAGCACTGCATCAACGAATGTCACAGTTTGTGCAGTGCTTTTTTATGCAACATTCCGATTTTGGGGTGAATTCTGCTGTGAAATGCCACAAAAATTCTTGACAGCTTCAGATTCTATGGTATAATAGAGGTATATGTCATTTGGAGGTACAAACGTATGAAATTTTGGAAAAGACTCACTGCCTGTGCATTGACAGCTGCTATGGCGGCTGGATTTGCAGGCTGTGGCAGCTCCGGCGGAGATGCTTCGAAAAAAGAAGATTCCGATAAGGAAGACGCAGTGATTCCCTACGACAGCGATTTCACCATTGGTGTGGACAAGATCGCTGAAGCTATGGGTGCCGGCTGGAATGTGGGAAATCAGCTGGAAGCCAATTCCGGCGGAAAAGTCAACGAAACCGTATGGGGCAATCCGGAGATCACACAGGAACTGATTTCCGCAGTGGCTGATGCTGGATTCACGACTGTTCGTGTGCCGGTTTCCTATCTGGATCGCATTGATGATGCGAACGGCTATCAGGTGGATTCCGCTTGGCTGGACCGTGTGGAAGAAGTGGTGCAGTATTGCTATAATGAGGGACTGTATGTGATTATCAATATGCACGGCGATGGCTATAATAGCATTGACGGCGGCTGGTTCCTGGTAAACGGCGAAGATCAGGATATGATTCGCGAAAAGTATGAAGCGGTATGGAAGCAGATCGCGGAACGCTTTGCAAAGTATGACGAACATCTGATTTTCGAATCCATGAACGAAGAATCTGACGGTACATATGATGGCGACCCGAACAAGGAGTACTATGCAAATCTGAATCAGTACAATCAGATTTTTGTAGATACGGTTCGTGGTACGGGCGAAAAGAACACGCACCGCTGGCTTTTGGTTCCGGGCTGGAACACCAACATTGAGTACACCATAGGGGACTATGGCTTTGAGATGCCTACTGATGAAAAATGTTCTGCTGGAGAAAGCCGCATGATGGTTTCGGTACACTACTATGACCCGTGGGATTACTGTGGTATAGAGGATCTGAAAACCATTCTGTGGGGCGAGTACGGCGATAATCTGATTGAAGTGAACGGCTTCCCGAAGATGAATAAGGCAAAATGGGGCGACGAATCTTATCTGGACGATCTGTTCAGTCGCATGCAGGAAAAATTCGTAAAGAATGATATTCCGGTTATCATTGGTGAGTATGGCTGTATCGACAAGTCCTCGGCTTATGCAGATTTTGCCGGACAGATTCAGGGTAACCGTGCATACTGGGACGGCTATGTTGCAGGTAAGGCTGCTTCAATGGGCATGATTCCGGTATACTGGGATAACGGCTTTAACGGCGTGTATGGCTTTGGTCTGTTCGACCGCAACACATATGAGCAGACACAGCCGGAGATCATCTCCACCATTCTGAAAGCAGTAAAGAACAAAGACCCGAAGGCTGGTCTGGATACTGTCGTAGAAAATAAGGTGGAAAAGACAGACGATGCACATGCATACATCGGCATTCAGACGGAAGTTTACACATTCCGGAACACCTGCAGCGATGCCAAGTACGGCAAGGACACGGATTACTTCAACACACTGATCAAGTGGGGCGAGGACGACCAGATCATTGACACTGGTGCGAAATTTACAGATGCGACCATTTCCGCAGACGGTACTTATACCGTTTCTGTGGACGGTTACGATTTCTCCTCTGACAGCAGCAAGCTGAACATGCTGTTTGTCAGCACAGACTTTGCCTTTAACAACACGCTGAAAGTCAGCGATGTTGTTGTAAAGTGCGACGATCAGGAGATCCCGATTGACAAACCGCTGGTAATGGCTGATGATCAGGGCAATTTCTACATGGAACTGGTGAACATTTACAACACTGATCTGGCAGCGTTGGATTATACCATGCCGAAGAACAGCTTTAGCATTACCTTTACCATTGAAGGTATGGACAGCGTTCTGGCTGCGTAAACTGTAATAAACCTTATTAAAAAAAGATTCCTCTCAACAGGTTAGTGGTTGGGAGGAATTTTTTTGCTTTGGGGATGGATTCGTCAGGAAATGGGGGATGCTAACTTTGGCTTTGCACGTTAGGATTTTGTTAGGATAACACAAAAAAGGCATAATACAAATTCCGGTTCAGGAACTGTATTATACCTTTTTTGCGTGATATTTTGTGGGGTGGGAGATGGGATTCGAACCCACGATCTTCGGGACCACAATCCGACGCTTTAACCAGCTAAGCTACACCCACCATATATGCGTCCCTCTGCGGGACTTTTGGCGCGCCTTACTGGATTCGAACCAGTGGCTTACTGCTTAGAAGGCAGTTACTCTATCCAGCTGAGTTAAAGGCGCTTTTGGAGCGGGTGATGGGAATCGAACCCACGTAACCAGCTTGGAAGGCTGGAATTCTACCATTGAACTACACCCGCATGGCGTTTATCGGTTTCGTTTATCTCGTCAACCGACTTATATATTATAGCACAGTACAACGAATTTGTCAAGCTTATTTTTCAATGTTTTTCCATCAATTTATGCGATTAAAAGTAGAATTCTGCAAAATAAACGAAAGTAAATGGAGCGAGTCACACTAAACATGCCGAAAACTGATTTTTACGCTTCTTCATTTCGATTTGCTATTCAGACGAAAATGTGCTATAATAAAAATGACAGCATTCAGGAAACACTGCATAAAGCTTGTACGTAAGATGCACGGTCAGATTTTTCGGCAGATTGCGTGCAAAGCCGTCAGGCGGATTTTATGCAGTGTTTCCGTAATATATAGAAAGAGGTATTCGCTATGGGAATAGAAAAAGTTCCTGCCAAGATCGATATGCTGCACGGGTCACTTTGGGACAAGCTGCCACGCTTTGCACTTCCGGTTGCAGCCACGGCGATTCTGGAACAGCTGTTTAATGCATCGGATATTGCCATTGTAGGCAATTTTTCAAGCGGGGATAAAACTGTTGCCGTTGCGGCGGTAGGGGCAAACAGTCCGCTGATCGGGCTGATTCTAAACTTATTTATTGGTATTGCACTGGGTGCCAACGTCGTAATTGCCAATGCTATCGGCAGAAAGGACATGCGGTCCGTCAAGAAAGCCGTACATACCGCCTTAATCGTAGCGGTGCTCAGCGGCATTGTGGTAACAGTTATCGGGGAACTGGTAGCAGGAAAAGTCATGGGACTGCTTCACGTGCCGGACGATGTTTTTCCGGAGGCATTGCTGTATCTGCGGATTTATCTGTTGGGGCTGCCGGTCATTTTTCTCTACAATTTTGAAGCGGCAGTGTTCCGGAGCATCGGCGATACGAAGATTCCATTGCAGGCTCTATTGATTTCCGGCGTTTTGAACGTGATTCTGAACTTGTTCTTTGTCATCGTGCTGCATATGACCGTCAACGGCGTGGCAATTGCCACAGTAATTGCCAACGGTGTCAGCTCTTTGATTTTGCTTTGGAAACTGCTGCATACTGACAAATGCGTTCGCGTGTCACGGAGCGACTTGTGCATTGACCGGCAGAGTTTGCTTCGCATTGTGCAAATCGGACTTCCGGCGGGAATTCAGAGTGCTGTTTTTGCAATGGCAAACATTGTGATACAGTCTGCTATCAACAGTCTGGGAACTACGGTGATCGCGGCTTCCAGTGCGGCGTTCAATCTGGAGATACTGGCGTACTACGTGCTGAATTCGTTCAGTCAGGCGTGCACGACGTTTGTGGGACAAAATTACGGGGCAGGCAATATGCGGCGTTGCCGAAAGGTACTGGGGCTGTGTCTGGCGGAAGATGCCATTGCATCTGCGGTGGCAATCGGGCTGATTTTGATTTCCGGTAAATTCCTGCTGTCGATTTTCAACCACGATCCGGAAGTAATTCAGATCGGTTATGTCCGTCTGGTCACCATTTTTTCCGCCTACGTGTTCAGCATGCTGTATGAAGTGATGTCTGGCTATCTCCGCGGATTTGGCATTTCGCTGGTGCCGGCAATTTTGACAACGATCGGTGTTTGCGGAATCCGGTTCGCGTGGATCTATATCGTGTTCCAGAAAAGCCAGACATTCCAGACGATCATGCTGGTTTATCCGGTCAGCCTCGCAGCAACCGCAGTATTGATCGGCGTTGCCCTGCTGGTCTATCGTCCGTCACGGCGGCTGGAAAAGAAAGCTGTATAAGGGAAACACTGCATAAATCCCGCCTGACGGCTTTGCACGCAATCTGCTTGCAGATTTTCCGTCATATTGCCCAGAAATCCCTTGCCAGACATACAGTCTGCCTGCGGAATTTCTATGCAATCTGCCGAAAAATCTGACTACGCATCTTACGCACAAGCTTTATTCAGTGTTTCCTAAGCATTCGTAAAACAGAAAAGAAACACACTTTTACCCGAAAGGAGAAACGATCATGGAAAAATTCGTACCATTTGAAAAACTAAGCAAGAAGAAACAGAAAGCACTGAACGACCAGAAACGCGGCGATTGGGGAAAGGTCAACCCTGCCACACAGGTCTTGCCGGACAAGAAGAAATATTCCAGAAAACAGAAACACAAGGGGAGTGAACTCGATGATTAAAATAGAGGGTACTTACAACACAGCGATCGTCTATGCAGATACCATAGAAGCGGGTGCCGAGGGGCAGATTCAGAAGCTGGTATCACAGGAATTCACCAAGGGCAGCCGGATTCGCATTATGCCTGATGTACACGCAGGCAAGGGCTGTACCATTGGAACGACCATGACCATTACGGATAAGATCGTGCCGAATCTGGTGGGTGTAGACATTGGCTGCGGCATGGAAACGGTAGAACTGAAAGCCGGGAGAATCAACCTGCCGGAACTGGACAGTTTCATTCACAAGAATATTCCCTGCGGATTTGAGATTCGCAGTGCCGCACACAAATATATCGCCAATACCAGACTGGAAGAACTGTACTGTAAAGAAGCAGTTTCCATGCCCCGTGCGGAATGCAGCCTGGGGACACTGGGCGGCGGCAACCACTTTATTGAAGTGGACAAGGCAGAGGACGGCACACTGTATCTGGTAGTGCATTCCGGCAGCCGAAATGCCGGCTTACAGGTGGCAAAGTACTATCAGGACAAGGCGTATGCTCTGCTGAAAGAAAACGGGGAAATTCCCTATGAATTGGCATACTGTGAGGGGGAACTGCTGGAGCAGTATCTTCACGATATGCAGATCATGCAGGAATTCGCCGACTGGAACCGTCGGGCAATTACGGATACCATTCTGAAAGGCTGTAAGCTGAAAGAACAGGGGCGGTTCACGACAATTCACAACTATATCGATATAGAAAATCGGATTCTTCGGAAAGGGGCGGTTTCTGCACAGGCAGAGGAGTTGCTGCTGATTCCGATCAATATGCGGGACGGTTCGCTGATTTGCAGAGGAAAGGGCAATGCCGAGTGGAATTGTTCTGCTCCTCACGGAGCCGGCAGACTGATGAGCCGGAGCGATGCCAAGAATTCTTTTACCGTGCATGCCTATCGGAAGGAAATGGAGGGCATTTATTCCTCGACTGTCAGTGCAGAAACGCTGGACGAATGCCCTATGGCATACAAAAGCAAGGAAGCCATTCTGGAACAAATCACGCCGACCGCAGAAGTGGTGCGGGAAATCCAGCCGGTCTATAACTTTAAGGCGGAGTGATTGAATATGTATGGCATGGTTTTAGGTGGTGCGTGGCTACTTTCGGTATCGGAAACGGCAATTGAAGTATTGCATCACCCCTCTGAAACTTTTGAGTTTGATTCTGTTGTGAAGCTGGTGCAGCAATACGGAAACGCCAGTCAACAGAAGCTGGCGGAACAGTATGCCTGCACGCCAAATGACACGCTGAAACGGCAGCTGATTGCGGTCTACCAGGACACGTGGTGCAAAGTGCGTGCGTGGGGTGTGTTTCAGGAGACAGTGACTTTTCGAATTGCCTCTGTAACATACCAGTGGTATCCGGCGATCACAGCATTTCTGCGTGCCAACCCGCGATTTCGGGAATCGAAAATTACGGTGGAACCGGAGCAGGCATGGGAGAAAAGAGCATATATTGATGCAGTGCCATATGATGTGATTTTGAATCCAGCGAATCGGGAGCGTTTTCAAAAAGCATTGACATCTGGAACTGACTTCAGATAGAATGTTTGCGTGAGGTGATGATTTTATGCCATTGTTCGCAGTATGGAATCGTAAAGGCAATACCGCACAAAGATTGTGCGACAGATGCGTCGTCAAATTTTTCGTCAGATGAAACAAAAAGCGGAGTGAATACTTGATGTATTCACGAGCATTTTTGTGAAATATGACGGGAAATTTGCAAGCAGATGGCGTGCAAAGTCGCCAGACGCTCTTTGTGCGGTATTGCCTAAAATTGATCTTATTGAGGGGCATCGTGTCAGCGTGATTTGCAATGACGGCAGAGTATATGAGGGGTTCGGAGCTGTTCCGTGCATAGGGGAAGATGAGAATGGTGAAGAAACTGATGCGGTATTGCCTTAGATGAAGATACTGGGGAAAAAGATTATGAAATGATATGGAAACGAAAATGGGAGGTATCGCTATGAAACGATCGGATTTTCCTGATACCAATGATGAAGAATATAAGCGTTCTCGTTTTTTGCCCTGTGGGTTGCGGTTTCTCTATATCGATGATGACACGCTGCGTCGATTACAGTCGCTGGAGCTTACCAGTTATGAGGGATTTCCTTTGCATCTGGATCGCTATACTGTGCATGGCGATAGAGCAAAACAGGTTTATTGGATCAATGTTCGTCTGGAAGATTGGGAACAAGATCAAAAATTTCGCAATGCACTGGCAGAAGAATATGGAAGAACGGTAGTGCCGCACATTCGAAATCCTCAGATTCGGGAGTATGTGCTTGTCATGAACGAGAAACCGGTGTATATCTTTTTGCAATACAGCGGCTGGGCAGACGGGTGTTCCGTGAATATCCTGAAAGTGATCTCGGATCATACTGCTAAAAATGAAATCGAGTATCTGAAGCAAGTCATTTCGAAGTGTGCAATGCTGCAATTTTCCGGCGGACCGGAGTATTGGTATCGGGATGACTATGCGGTTTTCATACCAAGCCAGAAATGAATGGACTTGCAAAGATTTTTTCAAAAAAGCTTGACATATAGATAGAATTATGCTATAATGAAAACATCATCATTTGCGGAAGGAGTGTCATATCATGCAGACGAAAGGAACAAAGCAGATTTGCGAAAACCGGCAGGCACGGCATGAATATTTCATTCTGGAACGCTATGAAGCAGGAATTTCTTTGCAGGGGAACGAGGTCAAGTCTATCCGGCAGGGGCATGTGAATCTGAAAGATGCTTGGTGCGATATTTCTGACGGAGAATTGTTTATCAAGGGCATGCATATCACACCCTATGAGAAAGACGGACTGTTCCGGACAGACCCTATGCGGGTGCGGAAATTACTGATGCATCGTCAGGAGATCAACCGTATGTTCGGCAAGGTGAAGCAGGACGGTTTGACATTGGTGCCGCTTTCGCTGTATTTTAAGGATTCCCGCGTGAAAGTACAGGTGGGACTCTGTAAGGGTAAAAAACTGTATGATAAGCGGCAGACGGCTGCAAAACAAGATGCCCAGCGGCAAATTCGCCGTGCAGTAAAGGAACACAACCAGTAAAGATTGGCAGAATGGGGGCGTAACGGTTTCGACGGGGACGATGAAGCATGATAAGCGAGCAGAGATTGTCGCATCTCTTTAAACAGCGGCACGTTTAAAATTAAACGCTAAAAAGAACTTTTCTGTAAGCTTTAACAAGAGCCTGCAGGTAGCTGCCTAAGTCAACTACTGTCGCCCGTAGGAGTACCACGGCCTACGCTGCGGCATCATTGCAGTGGTGAACGTTCCGGCGGCCTGTTCACACCGCAGGATCGGATTTGAACTACCTTTCTTAGCAGCCTGTTTACCGGCGGTTTTGAAAGGGAATCAATGTAGATAAACTACGCTCGTAGAAAGTTGTGTGGATTTGTTTTCGGACACGAGTTCAATTCTCGTCGCCTCCACCAAAACAATATTACACAAAACCCTACTACTTTGTAGGTGGCTTTGCCGTCACGGTTTGGTTGTAATATCAAAACGAAAGAACCAGAGGGTCTTATGCTCTCTGGTTTTTCAATTAAGGGGATATATATTTATGAATGCTGTTGATCGAAAACTTAAAATACATACTAAAAACGGAAGCTATTCTGAGGGTGCTGCTAACCGTTCTATCCTAACGGTTACTTGGGATAGTAATAATACCAAGACCGCTGTTGCAATTGGTATAAACCCAAGTAAAGCCAATGATAATAGAAGTGATAAAACACTTACAACATTAGGAAGATTTTTAGCGGCTAACGGATATAAGGAACTGAAAATGTTCAACATATTTGAAAGCTACTCTACAGACCAAAGTGGAATCAATTATAAAACAGCAACCGATTTTGTTACATACAAATCTGAATTTGAAAACGCTGACGCTATTTTTATTGTATGGGGAGTTGCAAAAAGTTATAAATCTGAAAAAGAAAAAATAATTGAAATTCTGAAGGAATATGGTGATAAGATTTACTGCTTAAAGAAAGATAATAGGTATCCATTACACCCAAGCCGGATGAGTTATGAATGTGAAATATCAAAGTATAGCTTTGATTGAAACACTACATATGATTTTATGTAAATTTGAGAAGTATGTCAAATATTACTATAAAACAAAAGCCAAAGAGTTTTAGTCTCTTTGGCTTAATTACTTTAAATTTCACTTATTCTCTTTATATGATGTAAGTGCATCCAACACAGCATAATACACCATTTCATCAGGGTGGTATCTATCGTCATTGAATATGGAACTGCCCGATTTACTGAAATGCTCCAAAATCGCAGCAGCACAGCCTGCACTTCGATTCTGTCCCGATTCACATTGGCAAATAATACGTAATTCCTTTGACTTTGCGGAATATACAAACTCTGCTATCTTATCAGCTTCGGGAAGTTCTGTCTGAAAATCATCTAACGGAATGTAGAGTACATTATCAGATTTGCCATTGTAATCAACAAGCGAATAGCAGTCTTTATCATTACTATATCTGTCGGGGTCATAAAAGCTGATGACAGCAGTGTTTTTGAAAAAATCTTTTGGAAGTATATAATTTTCAATAAAGTCCCGAGAATATATATCAACCGAAATATACATCTGTATTACGTCTGTAAACATATTATAATCAATTTCGGCATACTTAGCAAGCAACAGATAATGATAAATCATAGCTGCATTAAATGAACGTGAAAATAAATAATTGTATTGCTCTATGACCTCATAGAATTCACTTTCAAAATTATAACTTTCAAGAGCTTTAGAAAAATAATTAATTTTGCTATATTTCTCGTATGCTTTTATAGAATCTTCTGATGAAACGCCTTTTTCAATAAGATATATGTAAATATCTTCCCTTTCAATGAAAGGATATTTTTGAAATAGTTCTGATTCAAACATCTTTTTTATATTCAATACATCAGTCGATATATTTTTTATCATACTATGAACTGCCGAAAAGATACGGCTGATTTCTCTTTTAGTCGAGGGCTGTATCGCTTTAATCCAAGGATATTCTCCGCATATTTTTTCTATTTTTTGCAAAGATTTATAATCCAAAGCAGAAAGTTCGGAAATTGGAATATCGGGATTTTGCCGAATGTAATCATAGCCAAAATGATTACTGACCACTTTTGCAGCCAGTGGGATAATTTTCCAGACAGTTCTGATTGATAAACTCTGATTTTCTTTTTGTTTTTTACTTCCCCATACGCAATCAAAGGGTATGTCGATTCCCATTGAAATCATTTGATTGCCACAAGAGCAGTTCTTGGGCGGCAAATCAATTCCAAACTGATTATAATTATTATGACATTCTGATTTACCACAGCAAGAGCAGTAATAGTGTGACGGCAGAGGATTCAGACCCATATATCCAATCAGATAAGCAATAAAAGTTCCGTTGCCTGTTATCATCGGTATAGAATGTTCTCTCGCAACTTTAGAAATTATTCGGTATGCTTCAAATTGTAGTATTGTTTCAGAACTTTTCAACATTTCAATTTCTTTATTGAATCTTTCTAAAGCAAAATCAGGAACACCTGCACAGTAGATTTTATGTAACTGTTCTTCGCAGGATTTTTTTATATTTGCAAATGCCTGTTCTTTTGAGATCATTTTCTTTACCTCCATAATTCCTAAAGATTATATACTCGCCGATGTTGCACTACATTCTTTCAATCATTCTTATGCAGTTCTATAAAAACCTCTATGAATATAAATAATATTTATTTGTATTATGAAAGGTTTACCTCTCCACAATCCCCAAATACTTATAAACTGTCGGATAAGATAAATTACAAAGCCTTGAAAACTCCTTTTTATTTATCTCACCATTTTTGTATTTCGGATAATGCTTATAAAAGATACTTGGAATATCGTCTGCTGTTGTAGGCGGTCTGCCAATGGTTTTTCCTTTTGCTTTGGCATTCTCCATACCGCTTTTCACTCTCTGACTAATGATATTGCGTTCCAGTTCGCTGAATACGCCCATCATTTTCAGCATACCCTCGGTCATTGGGTCAAGTTCCTTACTGCAATCTACAATGAAAGTACCAAGTACTAATTTTATATGCTTATTTTTTGCAAGCTCAATAATATCGCAAAGCTGTTTTGTACTTCGAGTAATTCTGCTGACTTCTGTTGCAAGAATGGTATCTCCCGACTGCACAACACTAAGCAGTTTCTTTAGTTCTGCCCTGTCAGCTTTCATACCACTTTCGTATTCCAGATATATTGTAGTATCAGTTGCCCCTTGTTGTTTCAGCTCTCGTACTTGTCTGTTAATGTCCTGCATTTTCTCGTTGGTGGAACATCTCGCATAGCCGTAAATCATCATCAACACCTCGATAATATTTAATGTGTAAATATTATAAGATATAAACGAAAAGAAGTCAACTGTTTCTTTTATAAGTTCAGCCGTAATTTTTTAAGATTACGGCTGTTTTTTCGGTATCAAAAATTATAAACGGAAAGAGATGTTTTCTTTTATGGAGATTTCGTTACGGTAACCAGTTATGTCCGCAATTTGGGCAGGTGAACCCTTCTGTTCCGACTCCGGTTGTAAAGAATCCATAACCGCAGTTCGGACACCAGACGTTTGGTGTTTCGTCCATATCAAACGAATCATCGGAGATTGTTGCGTCATAGATATTTATCCAGCCTAAACCAGATTTCAATCTGCCCCATGTACGATAAGCAGGCGGCTGTCCGTCTTCCACGTATTCTTCCACAATTGTATATTTTTCATTGTCAGTAATGGTTCCCACAATCTTAGCATTGTAACTTGGTGCATCATAGATCGGCAATTCCGGATTGGTTACTTGAATGATATACGGTTCAGAAAAATGCTGCGTTTCGTTTCCGTATTGCACTGATTCATCCATACGTATTCTGTAAACTTCTTCATATTGTGACGGAATGCCGGGAATATCTGACATTGTGACATAAAGCCGGATAGAGCCGTCGTCAAAAGTCAGGATGCCCTCGATTTCATCATCATAAAAATAAGCGGAATTTCTTTCAATCGCTGCAGTTAAATTATCCAAAGAACAAAGTCTGTAATACCATAATGAAAAAGTAACTGTTGATGAATCGATAGAATGAATCGTCAGTTCACTTTCAGCACTATTTTCCATGTGCCAGAATCCCACATATTCATCTGCACTTAAAAGTGCAGCGGCAGTTGTTGTCGTTTCTGAGATTGCTGCAGTTGAAGTTGCGGCAGAAGAAGTAGTAATTGTTGTGGTACTTGTTGTTAATTCTGTTGTAGTTTCTGATATGGAATTGGAAACAGAAACTGCACTATCCTCAGGGTTCTCTTTTGTAAAATACAAAAACGCAAACACGACGAAAGCAATTATGACAATTACCAGAAGTATGCTGAGTACAATAACTGGAGCTTTCGATTTTCCGGGCGTTTTTTCTGCACTTTTTTGAACGGTGTCAACTGACTGTTCAGAAGCAGCAGCCTCTACAGGTTCTTTTTTGATTTCTTCATTCTTGGCTATCGAAGAGGAATCATTAGTAAACTCGGCTTTTGGATTATCCGTAATCTTTTCTTTGGGTATCGGAGCATTTTCCGTGTTTTTCCGAACATCTGAATCTGATGGAATTTCATTTTCTTGATTTGCCGGTTCATTATTTGGATTTCCCCAGTTAGGTTTCGCAGAGGAATCTCTGTTTCCCCAACCGGGAGGAAAATTGTTATTAGGCATTTTCTTCCTCCTCAGTCGGAACAATCGCTGCAATGATAAAGTACAATGCCATTGGGAAAATCAGAACAATTGTCAGCAAGCGTACAAGCCATAAAGGCATATTGGAATATTCTGCGAAACCTGCACACAGTCCCAGAAATACTTTTTTGTTCTTGGTTTTATAAAGCCTTTTGCGGACTATGCCTTGCTCCACTTTTTCTTTTACCGGAACAAAAGCTGAAATGATAAAGTAAAGAATCGGTCCGATGATTGTAGATATGGACAACACAGCAAAAATGCGAACCCACATAACCGGAATGTCTGTGTACACTGAAAATCCTTTACACAATCCTGTAATGTCCTTGCCTTTCTGAATACGATAGAATTTTCCTCTTTGGATTCCCTCTTCCGCATTTTCTTTATACGGAACGCAAGCACCAATCAGAAAATACAGAATTGCACCAATCATTGTCACTCCGTAAAGCACAGTCATAATACGAACCCAAAGCAGGGGAATTCCGGTATATTCTGAAATGCCGGTACACATTCCCATAACCACCTTGCCTTTTTTTATCCTGCAAAATTTCGGTGCTTTAACTTCCTCCCGAATTACATCAGGCGGTGCCATGGAATAGCTGTTTCCACAGTTTGGACAAAAGGCATATGTCACATTGTCAATTACTTTGACAGCTTCAATCAGTTTAAATCCATGTATCATCACTTGTACGATAGAAAGATAGAAAAGAGAAAGTAAAAATTTCAATCCGTATGCCGGAAGCTGAATAGATATTTTCTTTGATGTCGTTTTGCTGAGCAATACGGCATGGTCTGTATTGCAGTAGGGACAGTGTATCTCTTTTTCTATGATCTCATTTTCTTTATTTTGGTTATGTGCCATGATAATTGTCTCCCTTATTTTCTGTATTCTGCAACCTCAATCCATGCTTCATTTTCCCACTCGATGGGAGAAGTATAATCACTTGCGGAGATTGCTTCTCTGATACAATTCTGGAAAGCAATATATTCCTCATAAGTCCACTTACTCCAGGGCTTTGAGGTGCTTTCGCTGTACTTGCCTACAGCACCGTCCTTTTTCGGAACGCATTCCAGTTTCAGACAATGTTTCAGCTTTGGATTATCTGAGCCAACAGCCTGCATAATATAGCTATCCACAGGAATGTGCAGATAGTTTTTCAGAGCAGAGTCCTCTGCCGTCATCAAAACATATTTTAGCATCATGTTCAGCCACTTTTGTGCCTGTCCATACGTCAATTCGCTGATTTCCGAATACGTATTGATGATCTCTTCGCAGATTCTTTGATGCTCACAGTCAAAGGCATTCTGTTTTTCGTCAGATTCCTTTACGGCATTCGCCAAAACGTCATATTCATGGACGAGCATTTCACAGATTTTTCGCTTTGCACTTTTTCTGGTGCCTTTATTCTCTGTGTTGAACTTTATCGTTCTGCACAAGTCCAGATAAGCTTTTTCTACACATTTGATTAGAATATCGTTCATACTATCACCCTTTGTCATATTGAAGTACGCATACTTCAAAAATTCGAGTACCATAATTTTTACCTTTCGCTCTTGTCTTGTTTGATCGTTTACATAAACTTTTCAGGCTTTACGTTCAGAGCATAGCAAATTGCCCTCAGGTCTTCCGGGTACAGCGTTTGTTTTCCGTTCAGGATCGCATCAAAAGACTTAGCGGAAATTCCTGCTTTCTTTGCGACATTTGCTGCTTTTAAGTCATTGTTTGCCATGTATGTGCGAACTTTCTCATAAACTCTCATAAGACAGACTCCTTTCCAGAAATTCTGGATTTATTATCATTTTACCACAGATTATCTGTGAAGTCAAGCGGGCTATACAGATTTTCTTGATTCCTTTGTTGACATAACAGAATTCATGTGGTACAATCAAGGTAGAGGTGATTTGATGAAATACGAAATCGGTGCAAGAATCCGTAAATATCGGGAAATGAGTGGTTTCAGCCAAAAGGAACTGGCACAGAAAATCGGTGTCAGCAACAGCCGTGTTTCCAACTGGGAACAGGGAATCAACCGTCCCGATGCGGATATTCTTGCGGATATCTGCAAGGCATTGAATGTATCTCCCAGTGAGCTGCTTGATGTCAGATTATCACCGGAAGATCTAAGCGAACAAGAGCGAAAGGTAATTATGGCTTATCGCACCAAACCAGACCTCAGGAAAGCTGTAAATATTCTTTTGGGTATTGAATAATTGTTTTTTCAGCAAGGAAAAAAGCTTTCTGCATGAAAAAACGATACAGTTGTCCGCGGTTATTAACGGTTGAAAAGCCGAGTTGTTGCTTTCGCTGAATTATCGCTTGGTTTCTATTGGAGAGTTTGTTAAGTTTGACTGATTTAAGCCGCTTTTTGAAAAAAACCTTATATATTATTGAAGGCACGGGTAGGACTGTTCTTTTGCCTGATTTGTCGGTATGTTGTGCAGAAACTTTCTGTGTACTTTTATATATAGAAAAAGCCATTGGCACTTCATTTATAGTGTCAATGGCTTTTGGTTTAATTATTAAATAAGAATTCCTGTACTTCATCAAGCAACATATACGCTATAGAGAGCTTGTTTTTATATCTGATAGGCAGCTTGTTCTCCTTTTCTTTGGCTTCAACTATATTATTCTTTGCAAAGCCAAGTAACTCTATTGCGTTAGGCTCAAAATTATCAAATGTTATTCGAGTTTTATTTTTCATATAAGAAAATCTCCTTTAGGTTATTAATCATATTGGGCGAATATTTTTCCTATAAATTTTGCAATTTGTTTGTTCCCTGTGTGCTCAGTGATATAAGAAACAATTTCAAATTCTACACTATGAATTGATTCAATCATGGCGAGATTTGTATAGTAATTCAACCACCCCCTTAATTTCTTTGCCAGTGATTCACATAAACATTCATAAGACATATTAGGAAAGTCATTTAATATTTCCTTTATCTTGTTTAGAAGAAAATCTATATTATCTCTGGTTGGAACAGAAATAATATTATTGTTTTGCTTATAAATTCTATATCCAAGAAATGAAAAGCCGTCTTTCAAATGAGTAATTTTAGTTTTTTCATACGAAAGGCTTAACCCTCTTTCAGATAAGAAACACTCTACCACAGGGACAACAATTTGCAGGGAAGCCTTACTTATACCTGTAATAATAAAATCATCTGCATAGCGTATTATGTGTACAGTATCATTAAATCTGTCTTTAAGAACTCTTTCCAATCCATCAAGAACCATGTTGCAAATAATACCTGATATGCAAGAGCCTTGAGGAATTCCTTTTTCTGAGGAATAGAATATTTTATTATATACATATCCGCATTGAAGAAATTGCTTTAATATTTCCTTGTCCATTGGTATGTTCTCCATAATCCATTTGTGGCTTATATTATCAAAGCAGGCTTTTATATCAGCTTTCAGAATCCATTCAATTTCTGAATGTTTGGATAATAGTTCAATACATTTTGCTATGGCATCTTTTGCACTCTTATTGTGACGGAAACCAAAGGAACAGGAATCTGCGGTGATTTCTGCAATCGGTTCTAACGCTAGCTTGTATAACGTTTGCATAGCTCTGTCTTTAATAGTAGGAATTCCTAAAGGGCGTAATTGCCCATTAGACTTTTTAATAAACATCCTTTTTAGTGGTTTGTGTTTATATCCTCTGTGTTTTAATGTTTTTATTGCTTGAAATTTCTCTTCAGGCTCATTACATAAAATCCCGTCTATTCCGGCAGTGCGATTTCCGTTATTGGAAGTAACAATATTTATTGCTATTGCTTTGGCATAAAACGAATGAATCAGTTTCTTCTGTAAACATTCTACTTGCTTATCATTACAATTGGTATAGGCTAAGGCAATACGCTTTTGCAGCTTTTTAACACATTTTTCTGCTGTGTCAAAATTGATTTTTTCCCAGCAATCAATTGTGTCAGAAGTAGCACACATATTTATGTTAATTTTGCTCATCTCCTTTCAAAAGTTCTGCAAATGCGTTATTGGATATTTTATTATGGAGGAGGTCCTCTTACTTTGCATTTTATTTTAGGCTGACTTAGAATGCTCATTTTCTTTCACCTTTCCATTTACAGATTGAGTATAATCGCTTTCTGTTAAGAAAGCGTTATATTCTTCTTTGTGGTCTTTGACATATTCACTGATATCTGCAAATATGGATTCAGCGAACATTTTAGCTTGCTTTTCATTGATTTGTATATCAGAATAATAATCCATATTTGCCACATCCCTTCTTTTTTTGAATTTACCATTGACTTTAATTGCATTATATCATATAATAAGTTTATAGTAATCTGTGCATTATAAACCTTAGCATAAACTTTTGAATTGTTTGAGGTATTTGATCATGAAAAACATTAAGTACGAAGCAGAATCTGTTTTAATGGACTCTTCGGGAAATTTAAAACGCTTCACTGGCAAATTATATTATGATAAAGTCAGACTAAACAACTATAAATGGTATGGAAAAGATGACAGTATGCGAATATATGCAACATATCATTATGATTTGGACATTGACTGTTTTGTTGACACACTGCTGTGTAATACACCAGATTTATTATTGGAAATGCTAACATTGAGAGAAAAATTATCAGACAGTATTTTTGATGTATTGGATAAAGTGAAATTCGGTTTTAAAATAAGTGATAATGATTTAAAACTGATATGTAATTGGTGTAAGAAAAATGGATTTCCTGAGCATATAGATTCTGAAAGCAAAATTAAAAATAAAAAATTGTTTTCTTTGAAAGAGCCAAAACAAATTAGTTTTTCAGTAGTTGATTTTCTTAATAGATTGAATGATGTCTATAAAGCATTTTTACTCTATAAAAAAATAATAGAAAATCCGCGCAAAAGTCCAAGCATTCAGAATGATAAAATGAAATTTGAAAGTGCATTTCAAAGTATTGTATTTACAAATAAAATATGTTTCGGAAAAGAGATTTTTTTGGCTGTAAAAGCAAATGATTTATTTGATGCGGCTTTTTATCAATTAGCTAATATGTTATACTTACCAGAGGAACAAATAGCAATATGTCCGATATGCCATAGATTTTTTATACGGAAAAATGCCAATCAAAAATATTGTCATAATACTAAAGTTGTTAATGGAATAGAAAGGCGAACTTGTTATGCTCAAAAAATGTATAAGAGAAATCAAAGCAGAAAGGAATCAGAATAATGAATGTTGTAATATATGCTCGTTTCAGTTCAAGTGGACAGAGAGAAGAAAGTATTGAAGGACAATTTAAGGTTTGCACAGAATATGCAGAAAATAATGATTATACGGTAATCGGAACATATGTTGACAGAGCTTTAACAGGGAGAAATGATAAACGACCAGATTTGCAAAGACTGCTATCAGATAGTAACAACAACAACTTTCAAGCTGTTATTGTATATTCTATAGACCGTTTTGGACGTAATTTGCAGCAGTGCTTAACTAATGAAAATAAATTGAAACAAAATGGTGTAGCCCTATTCTCTGCAACTGAACATTTTACAAATGACCCTGCTGGCATCTTCTATAGGAATTTGATGATGGCTCATTCTCAATATTATTGCGATGAATTATCTCAAAAGATTCGTAGAGGTATGGATATAAACGCCGAAAAATGCCTATCTACGGGTGGAAATATCGCATTGGGGTTTAAGGTGGATGATAAAAAGAACTTTCAAATCGACCCAGATACCGCCCCTATCGTCCAATATATTTTTGAAAGTTATGCAAGTGGAAAGACTGTGACTGAAATAATAAATCAATTAAATTCACAAGGATTAAAAACATCAAGAGGAGTTCCATTTAATAAAAATTCCCTTCATTCCATGCTGAAAAATAAAAGATATATTGGCATTTACACATATAAGGGAACTGAAAAAATTGGAGGAATGCCACGAATTATTTCAGATGAATTATTTAATAAGGTGGCTGAAATTATGGATAAAAACAGAAAAGCTCCCGCAAGAGCGAGAGCTAAGGTCGAGTATTTACTTACGACAAAAATATTTTGCGGCTATTGTAAAGAAATGATGACAGGCTTTTCGGGTACTGGAAAATCAGGAAAAGTGTACAGATACTATGTGTGCAATGGTACAAAGAAAAAAGCTTGTAAAAAAAAGAAGGTAAATAAGGAGTATATTGAGGATTTAGTGGTTAACGAATGTCGAAAACTTCTAACAAATGAAAATATCAAGAAAATTGCAAATAGTATTTCTAAGATAAGCGAATCCGAAAAAGATACAGCCCATTTAAAATTTCTCAAAAAGGCTTTATCTGAAAATGAAAGAAAACATAAGAACGCTCTAAATGCAATTATAGAATGTGACCTTGAATCTGTAAGAAAGTCATTATATGAACAAATACCTATTTTGGAAAAGGAACATTCTGAATTACAAAAACAAATAGCTTTAGAAGAAAAGAATTTCCCAGTGCTTACAGTACCAATGGTGCATTTCTTTTTGAGAAAGCTTAAAGACGGCAATGTTGATGACATAAAGTACAGAAAAACCCTTATCAACGTCTTTATTAATAAAATCTATCTGTACGACGATAAGCTTACTATTATTTTTAATTCGGGAGATAATCCTGTTACAATCAATGATTTACTCTTATCTGAAATTGAGGATAATTCAAAAAAAGCGGAGGGTTTGTTTTTGGATGGGGTTGCTCCACCATACTTGCACCTCTATTTTGATACAATTTAGAGGTGCTTTTTTATGCCCAAAAGCCAGCAAAACAGCGTGGATTTCAAAAAGTAATCGTTCTTTGAAACGTGTTCAAAAGCAGAAAAACCGGCTCAGATTTCCCTCTGAATCGGTTTTCTGTTTGCGTAAACGTTTTTTTGTGGGCAAAAATGCACCCAAAATTTTTTGAAATGCACCCGCTTTCAAGACAAAGGGAAACCGGCGTACCTGCGATGATATTCGCAAGATACGCCGGTTTGTTTTAACCTTGGATTTCTGTTCCGTCTAAGAATTGAAAAATCATTTTCCCATCATGGAACACCGTCACTTTTTCTATCGTTGCTCGCCATAGCTCCTCATCAAAGCTGTCCAGCACTTGCGGAACAGCAGAGATGGTTTCCAGGAAGTGATGTAACGTATCCATCCTGTTGATGCGTGCTGCTCTCTCTTGCTGCAGCTTGGTGAACTGCTGTTGTAACTTCTCATATTGCTGCACCAATGCATGATACTTTTGGTCGTACTCCTCCTGATCTTGCTCGGTTTCAGCATTTTGTGCGATATGTTTTTTTGTCACGGCAGCTACCGCATTCATCTCCCGACTGGTTTTTTCAATTCGCAGGTCGAGTAGTGTCGTATCGGAAAGATCATCGATGAGCATTTGGCAAGTTTCTAAAACCAAATCCCTCTGCTGAAAGAAACTCGCAAATGCAGTTAGAAATCGCATTTTGATTTCATCCTCGTACAAATGCGGAGTCGTACAATTTTGAGAAAATTTCTGATTGCATTGCCAAATGACACGCCGATATTTACTATTGGAATGCCAGACCTTTGCCCCAAAGAAGCCGCCACAGTCACCACAGATGATTTTTGCAGAAAAAATATCATTTCCGCTGAATTTACGTCCCAGCTGTTTGCGTTTCGCCATTTCTGCTTGTACCAGTTCAAATTCCTCTGGGGAGATAATGGCAGGATGGCTCTCCTCAATGTAATATTGGGGTACTTCACCCTCATTTACTTTGGTCTTTTTCGTGAGAAAATCCACAGTAAATTTCTTTTGCAGCAGAGCAGAACCTTTGTATTTTTCGTTGGTCAGGATACTCCCAATCGTTCGTATATGCCACTGTTCCTTTCCGGCAGGTGTTGGAATACCACGGTCGGTCAGATTTTTTGCAATTGCATAGTAGGATTTTCCCTCTAAAAACTGCTTGTAGATCTGTCGAACAATCTCTGCCTCATCCGGCACAATTTCCGGCAAGCCATCTGCTCCTTTCCGGTATCCCAGAAATCGTTTGTACGGCAGACTAACCTTTCCATCGGCAAATCGCTTTCGATGTCCCCATGTCACATTCTCCGAAATAGAACGGCTTTCCTCCTGTGCCAAACTGGACATGATGGTGATTAGCAGTTCTCCCTTGGAATCCAATGTGTAGATATTCTCTTTTTCAAACACCACCCCATCGCTATCATAACGTATTGTATCGTTGAAAAGTGCCGAATTTACGCCAATTCCGTATGTCCGTAAATGTATATCGCTGCATATCGTATCCCCTCATTTTGCAGGTTCAAACACCAAATAAACGCCATGCTGAACGAATTTCTGTGTCCGAATCAGCATGGCGTTTGTTCATATATTCAATTGACTGTCCCGAGTGCCTGACTAATGGCGTCGGCAGCTTTCGCTCTTGTTTCTGCAAAAATATGAGCGTAGATATTTTCCGTTGTACGAGTGTCACAATGTCCTAAATGATCTGAAATCACCTTAACCGGAACTCCCATATTGATAAGGAGTGAAGCGTTTGCATGACGAAGATCATGAATATGAATATTAGGAAAATCATGTTTTTTCAGCAGTTCTTTAAATGTTGTATTTACATAAGTGGAATTCATGTACTCTCCGTACTCGCCTGTGAAAACCGTTCCCCTGTCAATCCATCGATTTCCGATATCCTGCTTTCTATGCTCCTGCCATTCCATCTGCTCTGCCAGTGTTTCCATGACCTGTGGCGGCAGTGAAATTACTCTTGCACTGCTTTTCGTTTTCGGAGTACCAAGCTTGTATTGTCCTTTACTGCGATACAGACTGTATCTGACTGTCAGCGTGGAATGTTCAAAATCCACATCATTCCAATGCAAACCCGTGATTTCGCCTACTCGCATTCCGGTGAACAGAAGCACTCTGACAAGCCGTGTAAGCTGTGGATTACTGAATTCATTGATGATAGTCAGAAGTTCTTTGCATTGTTCTGCATTCAGATACGCTCGTTCCTTTGTATCTGTATCCTTTGGCGTGGTGGCATTCATAACGGGATTTTTCAGCAACAATTCTTTTTTGACAGCAGTTGAGAAAATCGGAGAAAGTGCCGTGCGTACTCTTGCAATTGTGCCGTCTTCCAAACCGCCACTACTTTCCGCAAGTGTGAATGCCTGTTTCAACGTCTTGCCACAAGCCTTTGAAATTTTTTCTGCTGTGGAACGCATCACAGCCTTACCATTCGCCATATCCCGCAGCGTATTCATATTTACTCCAGATTTTCGGGAAAGCGGTCTGCGGCAACCATACGCAAGCAGTGAAGTATCCTTTAAAATGTACATTTCACGCTTACTGCCGTGGCGATGCAGCTCATTGAACAGTGCGTCAATTCTTGCTGTGTTGATGTCTTTCAGCTTCA